>Ga0123353_10007418_pt1 | contig 14810 bp, 14 predicted proteins | sample TergutLab28metaG_3_FD_92763 | JGI IMG/M metagenome (GOLD analysis project Ga0123353, IMG submission 92763) | Labiotermes labralis P3 segment gut microbial communities from Petit-Saut dam, French Guiana - Lab288 P3 | ecosystem: Host-associated > Arthropoda: Insects > Digestive system > Gut ... | reverse complement strand
TGAATTTCGCACGGCTCCGCCAAATCAATAATCAGCCAGAACGGGTCGCCCTTGCCCAGCGCGGAATTCCACTTGATATGCGCCAGCCCGTCAATCGCGCCCTTCGCGCGATACGCCTCGCCATACTCGGAAGACGCCCACGCCTTTGTGCCGAACACACTCAGCGCAACATTCATCACCTCCGCCCCCCCCTGCACCGACACCGCAAACCCCACGAACAGCAAACCGCCCAACGCCAAGACTCTTTTCATCGCTCGCCTCCATTCCCGAATGAGATCACCATATTGGCATAACATCGCCCGAAAGTCCAACAGATAAATTAGAAATCAGGCGTCACCTATTCCGACACGCGTTCGATGCTTGCCCCCAAGCGGCGCAGCTCATGCTCGACGGACTCGTAACCCCTGTCAATGCTGTCCGCGTTGAGGATTTCCGTCTCGCCCTTCGCGCCCAACGCCGCGACGAGCAGCGCCATACCCGCGCGGATGTCGGGGCTGGCGACGCGCGAGCCGTGCAGGGGCGTCGGGCCGGTGACGACGATGCGGTGCGGGTCGCACGGCACCAGCCGCGCCCCCATGCCGACGAGATGATCCACGAAATACATGCGGCTCTCGAACATCTTCTCGAAGAACAGCGTCGTGCCGCGCGCTTTCGTCGCCAGCACGATCAGCACGCTCATCAGGTCCGACGGCAACATGGGCCACGGGCCGTCCTCGAGCTTGGGTATCGCGTCGCCGAAGTCGTACTCGGTCTTCAGCGTCTGGCGGGGCGGCAGGCGCAGGGTCTTCGCCGCCGCGTCGAAGTGGCATTTCACGCCGAACCGCTTAAACGGCTTGACCAGCACGTTGAAGTCATCCGGCTCGATGTCCTCGATCGTCAGGTCGCCGCCCGTCATGAGCGCGGCGGCCATGTAGCTCCCTGCGTCAATGTAGTCGGGGCCGACGCGCCGGTCCGTGCCGTGCAACTCCGCCACGCCCTCGATGGTGAGGCGGTTCGTGCCGATGCCCGTGATGTTGCCGCCCATGGCGTTGAGCATCGCGCAGAGGTTCTGGACGTGCGGTTCGCACGCGCTGTTGTAGAGGACGGTCGTGCCGCGAGCCAGCGCGGCGGCCATGACGATGTTCTCCGTCGCGGTGACGCTCGCCTCGTCGAGCAGGATGTAGGTGCCGTCAAGCCCCTTGGGCGCTTTGAACGCGTATGCGTTTTTGGTCGTGATGGCCGCGCCGAGTTTCTGGAGGCCCTCGAGGTGCGTGTCAATGCGCCGCCGCCCGATGACGTCCCCGCCGGGCGGGTACAGCTTCGCCGCGCCGCACCGCGCCAGCAACGGCCCCGCGAACAAGATGGAGGAGCGCACCTTGCCGCACAGCTGGCGGTTCAGGTGAGTGGAACGGATTTTCTTCGCATGGATGACGGCCTCGCGCTTTTCAAGGTCGAGCCTCACGTCCGCGCCCATGGCGGACAGCAGGTCGAGCATGGTGCGCACATCTGAGATGAGCGGCAGGTTCCGCAGCGTGACAGGCTCGGACGTGAGTAGCGCCGCGGCCAGCATGGGCAGCGCGGCATTCTTGTTCCCCGGCGTGCGGTGAACGCCGCCGATGGGCTTCTTACCCTGGATGATAAACTTCGACATCAGAAAATCCCCCGAAAATGGTGTTGCGGATTAGGATAGCAGAAACTGCGCACCATTCAAGCACGGTGTGATCCCCCTGCGGAAAAAAATTTCGCTTTCTGCAAAGAGTCGGGTTGACATTCGGGCAAGATTAAGCTATTCTTATGCTCTCTTTTTCAAACCGGGGGATTAGCTCAGTTGGTTAGAGCACTTGCTTGACATGCAAGGGGTCGGTGGTTCGAGTCCACTATCTCCCACCATCGTAGAAATATTATCATTTTCTCGTTGCAACGTGTCTAATATTTGAACTTACTCGGCGGATGAGACGCGGGCATAGATGGTGGCGGTGGGCATGGGGAGATTATCACCTCTTGTATGCGTCCCGGCGGTTCTCAATGTGGGCGATGATGACGGTTTCGCCTTCTACCCTGTAGGCTATGCGCCATTCCCCGACGCGGAGGCTCCTGTAGTGCTTCAACCCGTAGCGGAGCTGCTTCCCGAACGACAGCGGGGCGACGGTCAGGCGTTCGTGGATGGCGCGCATGATTGAGTCGTAGTTTGCCGCAGGGATTGACGGGACATCTTTTTTGAGGGCGTTCTCGGTAAAACTGATGACGTATGCCATGTTACGGCTTCCATATCTCTGACATGGGTATCAGTTTTTCGCCCTCGGCCTCCCTCTCGGCGAGGATGGCGGACAGGCGCAAGTCCTCCATCATCTCGATATGCTCTTCGACCAGCGCATTGAGCGCTGACGAGAATGACACATCGGAAGCCTTCGCCCGCTTCGCGAGGAAGTTTGACGTCTTCTTGGGTATCGTGACCCTGTGTGTGGCTGTGGCCGCCATGCTTTGCTCTCCTTTTAAAATTAAACATATTATCCCATGCGAAAAATATTGCAATAAAAATTTTTATGGAAATTTTTACTTTTTTGTGTTTTTTAACTTGTGGATTTACCGCTCAATCCGGGTCCGCGGCTCGTCCAGCACGGTCTCCCACGCGATGCGCTGGAAAACACGCGCCTGTTCGGCGGTCAGGCCGCTGTTGGCGTGGACGACTTTCCCTTCCGGCGATTCGCCGTAAAGGCAGGCGTAATGCACGAGCGCGACGAGGTAGCGCCCCTGCCGCGTGAGGTGGATGTTGTCGGAGAAAATCTCCGCGTTGAAATCGCTCATGCCGGGGATGCCGCCTTGCGCCATCGCTTTTTTGAGGCGCACCAGCGCGGGGCCGCCGGGGACGAGGCGGAGAGGCCTCTTTCCCTCCAGCGCGTTCCAGCAGTCGAAGACCTCGCGGTAGTAGAGCATCTTGTTGGCCATCGCCTCCTCCCACGTCGCGGGCTGGCGATTCGGCGGGAACCACGGCGGCTTCATCCACCCCGCGCCCTCACAGTGCGCGTCCTTGGCCCACCGCAGGGACGGCCACTGCGCGTAGAGCCACGGCTGGACGTCGGGATTGTGCTTGCGGGCCAGCTGGATGAAGTTGCCGCCGAACGCCGCGTCGCTGTCAATGCCGGGAGGGTTCGGGAACGGCTGGAGGAATAGGTGGTCCACGCGCTTCTCGGCGAAGACGCGCAGGTAGTTGTTCATCCACCCTTCGGGCGACGCGAACCCCTTCTCGTTCAAATTCCAGTTGCCCTCGATCCCGCAGCCGGGGATGGTCTTGCGCATATAGTAGAGGTTCTTGCCGCCGCTGGCGGCCACCTCGGACAAGAACCCGTTCACCGTGTCCGTCAGGCTGTTGCCGATGTGGTACGAGATGATTTGCGGGACGTTCTCCGCGCCCGCGCCGATGCGGTAGGAGGCGAGGGAGATGTCGCTCTCGGCCAGGTTCTCGCGGTATGACTTCGCGGCGAGCGTCATGCCGCGCGTGACGGGGATCGGCTTTTCATAGATGGGCGATTGCTCGTCGGGGACGGAGCCGTCGGTGGTGTAGCGGACGGTCGCGCCGGAGGGCCAGGTTTCGATTTTCACCTCCTGCGCGTCGGCGAAGCCCCCGCCATCCGGCACGAAGCGCGGGCGCGGCGCCTGCGATTTCCTGCCGAGGTCGAGGCCCGCGTAACTGTTGTCGTCGGGGAACGCGAACCATGTCTGCGCGTCGCCGTCAAACGCCTTGGGGAATGCGACGGCCTCCTTCTCTTTCGGGAGGCTCGTGCCGAACGCCTCGCCGGCCAACTTGCCCGAGGCCGCGTGGAACTCGATCTCCGCGAGGCACACGGCGGTGTCGGGCGCGGCGGCAAACTTCACATAGCGGAAGGCTTTCGCCGCCGGGACGGCCACCTCCAGCCACTGGCCCTCTGCGGGGGCCTCGGTGATTTTGGCAAGCGGCGTCATCGCGGTGGTCGCCCCCTCCTGCGAACCGAGAACCTGCCCGTGGAGCAGATCGCGCTCCGTGCCGGGCTTGGCGAGGAGGCGGACTTTCGCCAAGGCATAACTGACAGGCTTTTCATCTTCCGCGTGGACAGGCGTGCTGAGACTCACCGCGGCGGTGAGGCCGAATACCACCGAGAACAAACACCGTTGTAATTTCATCGCATAGCCCTTTCGTTTCGGCTGACTGACGGATATTCAGAAAAATGGTCGGGACGTCGGGAGTTGAACCCGAGACCTTTTGCACCCCAAGCAAACGCGCTACCAGGCTGCGCTACGTCCCGATGAATGGAAAGAGCGTAAACTTTACCCTATCTGGGGTACTCTTGTCAACAGGAAAAGAGCGTTCCGCGAAAAAAAAAAACCACCCCAGCGGGATGGTTTCGCGTCAATACGCCCAAATATGCCCTTTCGCTGCCGCTATTTCACGTCCAAATCGCCCAGCGTGTATTGGAGCCCGTCGAGGATGTGCCAGAGGCGGGCGGGTTCGAGGAAGGAGCGTTTGTCGTGCGCGAAGGTGGTGTAAAACATCCGACCGTTGCCGGGCTTGTTAATCCAGCTCACCGCGAAATCCTTGTCCTCGCGCTTCTGGCCCTTGGCCTCCGCCGTCGGCTGGTGCGACAGGTCCAGCGAGACCAGCACGCGCAGCTTGGAACGGTCGTAAGGGGCTTTCAGCTGATAAATCTCGTCGCTGAATTTAAGGTCGCTGGCTTTGAGGGAGCGGTTCAGGGGGTTGTCGGGCTCGTCCAGCTTGAACGCCCACGTGCCGCCCGCGCCCCAGGGGTGGCCGTCGAAGACGCCGCCGACGAGCGCGGCGCCCTCGGGGCTGTCCTTGAAATTGTCCGCCGCGCCGTGGATGGCGCACACCCCCCGACCGGCCTCCACGAACGCAAGCAGGTTCGGCACGAGCGTGGGGTTGTCTTTCGTCTTGAGGTTGGTCGTGTTGTTCAGCACGAGTGCGTCGTACTTGAACAGGGCGTCCTTGTCGGTCAGCGCGCTGTAGTCATCGTTGAAGTCAACGGTGAACGCGCCGGTCTTCGCGGCAATCTCGAAGGCCTTCTTCGCATAGACGATGGCCTCGCCGTGCACGAAGCCCTCGCACCGCGAGAACACCAGCACCTTCCGCGCCTTCTTCGGCTTGGCGGTGAGTTTGTCGCCGATGAGTTTCTCCATCTCGGCCGCACCCTGCTCAGAGACGGTGGGCAATGGTTTCGGGTCTTGCGCCATGGTCATCATGGGCACAGCCAGAATGGACGCTAGAAGCGGTATCGCTTGTTTCATCTTCGTTCTCCTCCTTGAGTCATGCAGACTTGCATTGTGAAAGGCTTGGTGGCAAGGGTCGGGATCGAACCGACGACACGCGAATTTTCAGTCCGCTGCTCTACCAGCTGAGCTACCTCGCCAAAAAAGTAGAACATACTTTAGACTATTTTCCCTGCGTTGTCAACCGCATATTATCCTAAAAATGAAAAAAAAAGAGAGTGTTTTTTTAGGCTGCCTGAAAATCGGCTTTACGTTGTCCGGATTCTCTCTATCGCGGCCTGTAGGGTGCGGGTGTCCATGGTGTGGACTTCGCGTTTCGCGCCGATGGGATTGGGGAGGGTGATGCAGAGCCTGCCGCCGAGATGCTCGCGGAACTGCTCGAGGCCGTCGAGGAGTTCGGGGCGTTCGAGCAGGGGCGAGTACGTGGGGAGCCCACAGTCCGCAAGGCCTTTCAGGATCGCGTCGCGCTCGGCCTTGGGGATCATGCGCTTCAGGCTGGCGTATGTGCTGTCGAGCGCGATGCCGATGGCGACGGCCTGGCCGTGGGTGAGCATGAAGTTGGAGAGCAGTTCCAAGCGGTGCGCCGCCCAGTGGCCGAAGTCGAGCGGGCGGGCGTTGCCGAACTCGAACGGGTCGCCGGACGTGGCGATGTGTTTCAAGTGCAGTTGCGCGGTGCGGTGGACGACATATTCCATCGCCGCCTGATTGCGCTTTTTCAGCTTGGGCGCGAGTACGCAGAGTTGCTGGAAAAAAGGTTTGTCTGCAATGATAGCGACTTTGAACGCTTCCGCTACGCCGCTGATCCAGTCGCCTTGCGGAAGCGTTTTCAGGAACGCGAAATCGTTGATGACCGCAAAGGGCGGGGCGAACGTGCCGATGAAGTTTTTCGCGCCGCCGTCATTCATGCCGTTCTTCACGCCGACACCCGCGTCGTTCTGCGAAAGGACGGTCGTGGGCAGACGCACAAAACGTACCCCGCGATGGATGAGCGATGCGGCGAATCCGGCCATGTCCAGCACACACCCGCCGCCGATCGCCACGATGGTGCTGTGGCGGTCGAGATGGACGCGCCCGGCGCGGCTCATGATTTCGCGCACGCCGCCCCAGCCGTTCTTCGCGTTCTCACCGCCCGGCACGATGAGCGGTTTGTCGGCAAGGACGATGCGGTCACGGTGGGCATGGAAATAATCGTCAATCTGTTGCATAAAGCCGGGTGTCGAATCCGACACCCCCGAGTCAACCACCAGCAGCGCCCGCGCGGGTGACGCGCTTTTGCGCCCGCCGAGGACGGACGCGAACAAAGCGTTATCCGGCGCAAACACGCGGCGCGTGAAATGCACGGGATACGCAAAAGTCACCGAAATTTTCTCGCGAATCGTTTTCATGCTACAGTAAAGAACGCTGTATTCTTGCGAAGGGTTCAGTGTAAGGTGGTGCAGACATTCCTGTCTGCGCGTCTTCCACTTTCCGCAGACAGGAATGTCTGCGCCACCTTATTAGAACTGCTCCGCCACGAGGTCACCGACCTGCGTGGTGGTGTAGCCCATCTGGTTGGCGAGCTGGCTCTTCATCTTGGGCGTGGTTTTCGCGATGGCCTGTTCGATGGCCGCGCCGGCCGCAGTCTCGCCAAGCGTGGTGAGCATCATGGCCGCCGCACCGATGGCGGCGATGGGGTTGATGGCGTTCTTGCCGGTCCACATCGGAGCAGTACCGCCGATGGGTTCGAACATGCTCACGCCGTGCGGATTGATGTTGCCCCCGGCTGCGACACCCAGCCCGCCTTGCGTGATGGCCGCGAGGTCGGTGATGATGTCGCCGAACATATTCTCGGTGACGATGACGTCGAACATCTCGGGGCTGGAAACCATGTAGAGACAGGTCGCGTCCACGTGGTAATACTCGCGCGTCACGTCGGGGTACTCCTCCTCGCCGACTTCCGCAAACACACGGTTCCATAGTTCGTACATGTAGGTCAGCACGTTGGATTTGCCGACCAGCGCCAGCGTGTTGCGCTCGCCAATGCCGCGCGTCTTCTTGCCGTGATAGCGGGCGTAGTCGAAGGCGTAGCGCAGGCAACGCGCCACTTGGTCGTAGGTGTACATCATCTGCTGGACGGCCACCTCATCCTTGGTGCCTTGGCGCGAGAGGCCGCCGATGCCCGTGTACAGGCCGCCGCTGTTCTCGCGTATCACGCAGTAGTCAATCTCAGCCGGGCCTTTGCCCTTGATGGGGCTCTCGACGCCCGGAAACAGTTTCACGGGGCGCAGGTTGATGTACTGGTCGAGGCCGAAGCGCAGCTTCAGCAACACGCCCTTTTCGAGGATACCGGGCTTGATGTCCGTGTGGCCGATGGCGCCGAGGTAAATCGCATCGAACCCGCGCAGCTCCTCCAGCGTCGCGTCCGACACGGTCTCGCCCGTGCGCAAGTAACGCGCGCCGCCGAGGTCATACGCGTGCGTCTCGATTTTAAAGCCGAACTTCCGCGCGGCCGCGTCCAGCACCTTGCGGCCTTCGCCGACCACCTCAGGGCCCGTCCCGTCGCCCGGGATCACTGCAATCTTGTAGGTATTCATTCTCTTTCCCGTGTTTGAAATAGGGGCTGTCCTAGATAAACCGACTATTCCAGCCCTAAATCGCGGTATAGATTACCCCATCCCATCCGCAAATTCAACTGTTTTTTTGCCGCACGTTTTTTATTTCCAAAGCGTGGCGTTTGAGATATACTTATGCGCTAAAGGAGGCAAAATGATGAGAGGCAAGCAGTGTTTGACAGCGGGGGCGGCGTTGAGCGTCATGGCGATGGGCGTATGCGCGGACACGTCGGTGTGGAGCGAGTTCAGGGGGTCGGCGCGGGATGGCACGTCGAAGGCGACAGGCCTGCCGCTGACGTGGAGCGAGACGGAGAACATCACGTGGAAAACCGAGCTTCCCGGTGTGGGGCATTCCTCGCCGGTCGCCGCGAACGGGCGCATCTGGCTCACGCACTGCCCCGACAAGGGGAAGAGCCAGCACGTGCTGTGCGTGGATTTCGAGACGGGGAAAATCACCAAGGACATCAAGCTGTTCTCATACGACGTGAGCGGTGAAATCTATCACAACATGAACAGTTACGCGACGCCCACGCCCATCGTCGAGGGTAACCGCGTGTACGTCACATTCGGCAACCCCGGCACGGCGTGCCTCAACGCGGAGACGGGGGCGGTCATCTGGCAGCGGACGGACATCACGAACCAGTATTTCGACGTGGGCGCGGCGAGCTGCCCCGCGCTGTACGGCAACAAGATCATCATCCAGTGCGACGGCCAGCCGAACGCGGCGCGGTTCGTCATCGCGCTCGACAAGGACACGGGCAAGACCCTGTGGCGCACGGACCGCACCTTCCTCAACAACGAAGTCCCCGGCTACACCCATGCCTCGTGTATGCCGCTGCTCGTGAAGGTGGGCGAGAAGGAGCAGCTCATCTGCCCCGGCGCGCACGGCGTGCGCAGTTACGACTTCGAGACGGGCGAGGAACTGTGGATCGCGCGTTACAAGGGATGGTCGGTCGTGCCGCGGCCGGTCAGCGACGGCAAGATGGTGTTCGTCTGCGCGGGCGTCGTGCATCCCGCCATGCTCGCGATTCACCTCGACAAGGCCAAGGGCGACATCACGGGCACGGAGGCCGTCGCGTGGTCAACCGCCGCGAAAGTGCCGGATATGCCGTCCCCGCTGCTCATCAACAACCGCTTCTATACCCTGTCCAAGGGCAGGCTGAACTGCCTCGACCCGGCCACGGGCAACGAGATTTGGTCGGAGAACCTTCCCAAGCAGCACCTGGCCTCGCCCGTCAGCGCGGAGGGACGCATCTACCTCTTCAACACAGAGGGCGGCGCGACCGTCGCCGCGCTCGGCGACACGTTCCAGCAACTCGCAAGCAATAAGCTGGACACCGGCTGCTACGCCTCCCCCGCGATCGTGGGCAAGTCCCTCATCGTCCGTACCAGCTCGCACCTCTACCGCATCGAGGACACGGGCAAGTAAACAGGGCAGGCCTGCGTGCCAGCCCCAAAAAAGGAAACGCAATCATGATTTTGGAGATGTTCAGGCTAGACGGGAAAACCGCTGTCGTCACGGGCGGCGCGCGCGGCATCGGGCAGGCGTATGCCGTGGCGTTGGCGGAGGCGGGGGCGGATGTCGCGCTGGTTGATGTCATCGGGTGCGAGGAGACGGCGGCCAAGGTCAAGGCCCTCGGGCGCACGGCGGCCGCGTTCACGGCTGACCTCGGCTCCGGGAAAGATGCCGCGCGGCAGGTGATTGAGGACATCGCCGCGACGATGGGAAGCATTGACATCCTTGTCAACAACGCCGGGATTATCCGCCGCGAGCCGTTCACCGAGCATTCGGAGCAAAACTGGGACGATGTGATCAGCATCAACCTCAGCGCGTCTTTCTTCCTGGGCCAGGCCGCCGCGTCGAAAATGATTGAGCAGGGGCGCGGCGGGAAAATCATCAACATCGCCTCCATGCTCTCCTTTCAGGGCGGTATCCTCGTGCCGGGGTATGCGGCATCCAAAGGCGGCATCAAGAGCCTGACGATGCTGATGGCGAACGAGCTCGCCAAGCACAACATCTGCTGCAACGCCATTGCCCCCGGATACATCGCGACCGAGAACACCAAGCCCATCCGCGAGAACGCGGAGCGCAACAAGGCGATTCTCGACCGCATCCCCGCCGGGCGCTGGGGCACGCCCGAAGACCTCATGGGCATCGTCGTCTTCCTCGCCTCCCCCGCCTCCGACTACATGAACGGCTACACCGTCGCCGTTGACGGCGGCTGGCTCGCGCGATAAGGGTAAAAAAACAGGCCCCCTTTTCCATCGCAGGTGAAATGAAACGGAAACGCAAATATGCCTTGTCGGCTGCCGCCGCGCTTGCGGCGGCGGGGCTTTGCGCCTTGCTGCCGCTCGCGGGGTGCAAACGCGCGGAGACGCCGCCGCCCGGCGCGTTGCGCATCGTCTCGACCGCGCCGAACCTGACGGAGATCGTGTTCGCCGTCGGCGCGGGCGGCCTCCTCGCCGGCAGGACGGACGTTTGCGATTATCCCCCCGACGCCGCGCGGGTGCCTGTCGTGGGCGGGTTCGCCAGCCCCCGGCTTGAGCCCCTCCTCGCGGTCAACCCCACGCACGTCCTCGAAAACACGCTTGTGGACGCGTCGGTCAAGGACCACCTCGACACGCTGAAAATCCCGCTCGTGCACATCCCTTGCTCGCGCCTCGGCGACATCCCCGAGGCTATCCTCCAAATCGGCGAACTCACGCGCCGTGACGCACAGGCGCAATCCCTTGCGGAACACATCCGCACAGGCATTGCGCGTACCCACGCCGCCAACGAAACCCACGGCGCACCGCGTCCCAGCGTGCTCCTCCTGTTCGCGCCCGACTCGCCCATCACCACTGGCACCGACACGTTCGTCTCCGACCTGCTCACCCTCGCAGGGGGCGACAACGCCGCCGCCGAAGCCGGCGGCACGGGCTACTTCCGCATCTCGCTCGAATGGTTGCTCACGCGCGACCCCGACATCATCCTCTGCCTGTTCGACACGCAGGACAAAGACCCGGCCTCGGCCTTCGCCTCACGCACAGGGTGGCAATCCCTCAAAGCCGTGAGGACCGGGCGCGTCAAGACCGTTGCAGACCTCGACACCGTGTTGCGACCCGGCCCGCGTGTGCTGGAAGGCCTCGAACAACTCAAGGCATGTCTGGGGGGCGGCTAGCATGGACAAATGCACGTTCCGCTGGACGCGTTTATGCGCCCCTTTGCTCTTCCTCTCCGCGCTCGTGCTGGGGCTGGGCCTGCTGACCGGGGGCGCGGGCTTCGGCCTGCCCGACACCTCCACCGCCACGGGTCGGGCGATCCTGGATCTGCGCCTGTGCCGCGTCGTCACGGGGTTTGTGGTGGGCGCGGCGCTCGCGTGCGCGGGGTGTGCGTTACAGGCCGTCTTGCGCAACCCCCTCGCCGAACCGTACATCCTCGGGGTGAGTAGCGGAGGGTCACTCGGCGCGGCGCTCGTGATTGCGTCGGGGGCATCCTTGCTGACGCCGCTCGCATTGCCTGCCGGGGCGTTCGTCATTGCCGCGCTGACCCTCCTGCTCGTCTGCTCGCTGGCGCAACGCGCCGGGGGGTATGCCCCGAACACGCTCATCCTGACCGGGGTCGTCGTCGGCTCGATGCTCTCCAGCTTGCTCATGCTGCTGATTTCGTTCATGAAGTCCCACACCCTCCACAGCATCACCTGGTGGCTGCTCGGCAACCTCCAGTCCACCTCGTGGCCGCTCGCCGCAAGCATCGCAGGGCTGGTCGCGCTGGCCATCCTCATCCTCTGCTATGAGGCGCGGACGCTGGATGCGTTGTCGCTGGGACGGGAGACCGCCTACCACCTCGGGGTGCAGTCGCGTTTCTCGTTCCCGCTCATCCTCGGCGCGGCCACGCTCGCCGCCGCGGCGGCTGTCTCCATCTCGGGCATCATCGGATTCGTGGGGCTCATCATACCGCACGTCCTGCGACGCGTCGGATGCACGAACCACCGTATCCTCATCCCGGCCGCCGCACTCGCCGGAGGCACGTTCCTCGTGCTGTGCGACCTCCTCGCCCGCACCGTCTGCATCCCCTACGAAATCCCCGTCGGGGTCATCACATCCCTCACGGGCGGCCCCTTCTTCCTCTGGCTGATGCTCCGCAAACGGGAGGTGCCGACATGATTACCCTCTCGCACGTCAACGCCTCCTACCCGCCCCTGCGCGTGTTGAGCGACATCTCCCTGCACATTGGGCGCGGCGAGCGCGTCGCCATCATCGGCCCCAACGGCGCGGGCAAGTCGTCATTGCTCAAGGCCATCACCGGGTTTCTCCGCGTCGAGAGCGGCACGGTGGAGGTCGCCGAGATTCCTGTCGCAGACCTCTCGCCCGTCCGCCGCGCACAGACCCTCTCGGTCGTGCCGCAAGACCTCCCCAAGGACATCCCTTTTTCCGCGTATGACTTCGTGATGCTCGGACGCTCCGCACTCCTCCCGCGTTTCAGAGGGCCTGCGGAGACCGACCGCGAGGCCGTCGAGCAGGCCATGCGGCTCACGGGGACGTGGCACCTGTGCCGGCGCCCCGTCCCGGCCATGAGCGGCGGCGAGCGCCAGCGCCTCGCGCTCGCGATGGCCCTCGCGCCGAACCCTGCGATCATCCTGCTGGACGAGCCGACCTCGCACCTCGACCTGCGCCACCGCTCGGAGCTCACGCACCTGCTCACGCGCCTGAACCGCGAGCGGCAGATCACGCTGGTGATGGCGGTCCACGACCTCACGCTCGCCAGCCAGTGCTTCCCGCGCGTCGTGCTGCTGGCGGCGGGCCGCAAGCTCGCGGACGGCACGCCGCAGGAGGTGCTGACCGCCCCGCTCCTGGAGGCCGCCTACGGGTGCCCCGTCCGCATCCTCCCGCTCCCCGATGCCCAAGGCGTGTGCGTGCTGCCGGCGGGGGACACCCCGGTCCCGTGCGGACAGGCCCAAAAAACATTCAAAACTTTTCGAGATACCTGTTGACAAGTGCGGGTAATTAAGGTAATATGGCGACTCTTTTTTTTCAGAAAAAGACAAAAAACAGGTTGAAATGATGAAGACGTTTATACCGAAGAATCCGGGTGAAGCCCGCAATTGGCAGTTGGTGGACGCGGCAGATAAGCCGTTGGGGCGCCTTGCAGTAAATATTGCGAACGCATTGCGCGGCAAGACAGGCCCGACGTTCACCCCCAGTGTGGACACGGGGGACTTCGTGATCGTGGTCAACGCGGAGAAAGTCCGCCTCACCGGCCGTAAGCTGGAGCAGAAGGAATACCAGCGGTATTCCGGATGGCGCGGCGGCCTGAAGCGCTTTTCCGCCGCCACCATGATGGAGAAGCACCCTGACCGCGTGATTAAAGAGGCGGTCCGCGGGATGCTGCCGAAGAACAATATCGGCAGCTGGATGCTGGGCCGCATGAAGGTCTATCGTGGCGCGGAGCATCCGCATCAGGCGCAGAAGCCTGTCGCGGCGGCGTTTTAGTGCTGATGTCCGTTTAGGTAAGAGGAGAAAAGATGGTGAAAGAAGTTTCAGCGGGTACGGGGCGCCGGAAGACGGCGGTGGCGCGGGTGCGCCTGTTCCCCGGGAGCGGCAAGTGGACGGTGAACCGTGTCGCGATTGAGAATTACATCCACAGTGATGCGTTGCGTCAGTATCTGAGCCAGCCGCTCGTGCTGACGGGGCTTGACGGGAAGTACGATGTTGCCGTGTCTGCGAAGGGCGGGGGCATCAGCGGGCAGTCGGGCGCGATCCGCCATGGGCTGTCGCGTGCGTTGATTGCCGCGGATGCGAGTCTGCGCGAGGTTCTGAAGAAGGCAGGGTGCCTGACGCGTGACGCGCGTATGAAGGAACGTAAAAAGCCCGGTCAGCCCGGCGCCCGCAAACGCTTCCAGTTCTCGAAGCGTTAATCGTGTTTTTCTTCATGTTCTGTCGAAGATGCGGGCGCCCCTCTCGGGTTGCCCGTGTTTTTGCTTTTTTTTGTTTCAGGTAAAACCAATCATGGCATTGAAATTTTTAAAGGCGCTCGCCGGGAAGCTGTTGAGCAAAAAGCCTTCAGCTGACACGGCCGCGAAAAGCGCCACCGCCAAGAAAGACGCGCGCGCGCCGCAACGGAGTGACGCGCACAGGAAGCCGTCCCGCCCTGCCGTCGCGAAGCCGTCGGGCAAGGGCTGGGAGGCGCAGTCGCCGCGCCCGGGCGGGGGGCGGCACCATCACCCTGACGGCGCGAAGCGTGCGCCGGAGGGCAGTGCGCCGCAGAAGGGGCAGCAGCAGAAACCTCGCGGGGAGCATCCGCAACGTGCTGCGGGGGAGCAGTCCCAGCAGTCGGAGAAGCGCCCGCAGCAGGGGCAGGGTCAAGGTCGCGGAGGCGGGAGGTCGCACCCGGCTGCCTCGGGGGGGCGTTCGATTGCCCGTCCGGGGGCGCGGGGCGGCAGGGGGGGCGAGCGTTCGCGCCGTCCGCCCGACAGCGCCAACACGCCTGCCGGGGGGCGGCGCCCGGGGGGTGCCGTGGCTACGGAGGTGGTGGAGAAGCGCCGCGCCGACCATGCCGCGTGGAGCATCGAGCAGTATCAGGTTGCGCCTGCCGAGGGCAAGCAGCGTTTTCATGACTTTGACCTCCCGACGGAAATCCTCCATGCGGTGGCGGATTTGAATTTTCAGTATTGCACGCCGATTCAGTCGCTGAGCCTTGAGCACGCGCTGGCGGGTAAGAACGTGGCGGGGCGGGCGCAGACGGGGACGGGCAAGACTGCCGCGTTCCTGGTGGCGATTTTGACGCGCTACCTGCGTACCCCGGAGGCGCGGCAGCGGCAGGGCGGTGCGCCGCGTGCGCTGGTCATCGCGCCGACGCGCGAGCTGGTGATCCAAATCTGCAAGGATGCGGAGGCGCTCGGGAAGTATTGCGATTTGCGTTCCCTCGCGGTTTACGGCGGGATGGATTACGACCGCCAGAAGCAGGAGCTGCGGGATGCGCCTGTTGACTTGCTGGTGGCG
>Ga0123353_10007417_pt1 | contig 14811 bp, 14 predicted proteins | sample TergutLab28metaG_3_FD_92763 | JGI IMG/M metagenome (GOLD analysis project Ga0123353, IMG submission 92763) | Labiotermes labralis P3 segment gut microbial communities from Petit-Saut dam, French Guiana - Lab288 P3 | ecosystem: Host-associated > Arthropoda: Insects > Digestive system > Gut ... | reverse complement strand
GGTGACCGACTGCCCGTGCTGCAGGTGGACTGTGTCCGAACCCTGCGCGTCGAGCGTCAATGTGCCGCCCGTGCAGGGGAAGGTCGTGTTCGCGGGCAGGGGCAAGAGGCCGTCTGCGTCCGCGTAGAAACTCACGGTAAACGCGAAGGTACGGTTCTTGTTCGCGTAGGTGCCCGTGATCGTCTTGGAGACCGTCACCGTGGTTTCAGAAATCTCTTTGTAGATTAGGAAGATACTGACATTCATCGGCGAGCCGCCCATCCACACCGTGGTATTGTCAACCGTGAGAGCAGGCTGATAGAGCGCCCAGTTGACAAAGATATATCCGCCGATATCCGGCACAATCCGGTCGTTCGTGCCGTCCAGGGCGAAGGGCGCTGTCTCCGGCACCGAATAGGCCTTGGCTGTCGCCGAAATGGGCGGCGGCGCGGTGAGGGGCCGGTGATTCGTATCAATGTAGTGCACGGTGATCGTAATCTGCCTGACGTTGATGTCATAGTTGTTCACCGGACTGTCGGAGGGATAGCTGTAATGCTGCCCAAAAGGACTGGCTATCGTCGGAAATATCGTCGTGTACTGCTGCTGTGTGTTCTTTAAGTCAACCCCTGCCGACGCAATATTGCCGCTGAAGATAACCGGCGCCCAGATGTTGATATGGGAATGCAACACCGTAAAGATACCGCCACCGTGGCCGAGGGCCGCTTTATTGCCCTTGATCGCGCCCGCCTTCACGGTGAGGTTTCCGCCGTTGACATAGATACCGCCGCCGTTGCCCGTGCCGGCAATGTTGGCGGAAATTTCGCCATCGTTCATAACAAAGGCACCATTGCCAACTTCCACACCTCCGCCGTTTTCGCCGTAACACTTCTTGATTGAGGTGCCGTTTTCCATTGTGAAAAGCGCTTCGGCGCCACTTACGAGTATACCGCCGTTGGTAATGTGCGCACCGCTGCCTGCGGGCAGGCCGAGACCCTCGAAGGTGATGTTTGAGGCGGTCAATTCGCCGGCCACCAGCAAGTGCCGCGCCACACTCGTCTGGATTATCTTGTAAGGGCCCTCCTGATCTGAGGTCAGCACGATCTTTTTATTCGCCGGAATGATTATGGCGGCGGCAGCGCCATCGGACATATCATAGTCGTCATCCGTGGCGACGATGGTATAGAGCGTGTTGTCCTGGCTACACAGTACTACCGCATCCGCCAGCCAATGCGCGGACCCCCACAGAGTGCCGCTTGCCGGAGTGCCCAGATAGACCAGATATCGTTCCAAAACCGTATGGACATCGAACTTCAGATATTTGTAGGCAGCAATGCTGCCGGTGTTGAATCCGCCATGCGGCCCAAGCGCTTCGGGATCGGACAGATTCGCTCTGTACCACCAATCGTAGTCGGCAATACGAAATGCCAAAACACCCAGAACACCGCTGTCGTTCCTGTCTAATTTGATCGCCTGTGTATTACCCTGCGCGGTAAAGACGCCGCCGTTGAGATCGATCGAACCGCCCCACGAGTAAAATCCCGCGCTGGTTGACACGAATCCGCCCGTCGTGTTCCCGCCTTTTGTGAGGACACGGCCGCCGTTTACCTCTACGCCGCCGTCGGCCGATATGCCCGCGCTCTCAAAATAAGCCTGGCCTGCGTTTGCCGTAACGCTGCCGCCGTTGATCTCGATGGCGCCCCATTGGTTGAAAAGGCCGGAGCTTTTATACCCCGGGCCGCCGCCGGCGGTTACGGTACCGTCATTGATGATCAGCTTGCCATTGTTGATGTATATTCCCGCACTGCGATTCTGAGGGGGCGTAACACTGGGAACCGTGCCGCCGACAGCCGTCAGAATACCCGTGCCTTCGATGGTCAGGCCTGCCGCCGCGTATATGCCCGCGCTGCGAACGTCCCCGGTTGTGGCGCTGTATGTTGAAGTAAAGGTGTTGACGCTGCCGGCGGTCAAGTGCAGTGTAAGTGAATGGGGAAAATACAGCGCATACTGCGCGGTCGTTGTCCATTCCAGCCCGCTCAATGTGAGCGTGGATGTGCCTGCGTTCCAGGCCCAGGTGCCCTGCGGCAGCGCGACAGGCGAGCCGTTGCCTGCGGCGTTGTCATAAAAATTGCCGCTGCTATTGATGAAGTAGAGCGTCGCGGTTCCGCTTGCGGCCGGCACAAAACCCATAGGCAGGCGCAATCCGGCGTTGATGTTTTCCATTTCTTCTATCTCTATTGTTTCGAGCTCTTCCTCGCCCTCGGAGGCAAAAACGCCGTGAACGGACAGACTTGTCATCAGGAGCAGGAGTGCCAGAAGCAATCCGAGCAGCCCGATTGTATACTTTGCCTTTTGTGGCTTGCGCATGATTTTTTCCTCCTTCCTTCCTTTTTGCCCGCGTGATACTTCCACAAAACTCTAATTTATTTATAACAAACGCTGGTTTTTAGTATGAAGGGTGCAGTGACTTGAAGGTCAATCCCCTTTTTGAAAAAATGAATAAACTTTTTGCAATTCAAGGATATATACAATATCTGTCGGAGAGAAACCCTGTGTTTATGCGGTTGCAATTGGCATGGAATTCCAATTGTTTACTTTCCTGTTTTGGGCCCTTTTGATGGTTTTTCCGGACGGCACAGTCGTTTTGGTTCCCGAAAAGATTAAGCGGCTGAAGGTTTGAATGGAAAGGCGCGGCGCGAAGGCAGATACAGTTCCTTTGCATTGAGGACTTGGTTCCCAGGAATCATATTGTGAGGGATATCGACCAAGCGATTGATTTCGGTTTTATCTGCAACGAAGTCAAAGACTTGTATTGCGCGGATACTTTATTACGCGGTGACGCTGACTGCAACGGCGTGGTCAACGCCTCCGACGCGGCGGCGATTTTGCGGCATCTGGTGCAGCTTGGCCAGCTGACAGAGCAGGGTAAGCTCAACGCCAAGGTGACGCGTCCTGTTGACGCGCCCGTCTCCGCCGCCGACGCTGCGAAGATTCTGCGTTTCCTTGTGCAACTGGAGAAGTCATTGGAACCGTAGGGGCGTGCCCATCCACCCCACCCACTTTGCGAATTGGGTGGGGACTCCGGTGCGCGTCCGCCTAACCAACGTACCGTAGGGGCGAACTGCGTTCGCCCGTTACAGGTTACAAGTTACAAGCTGCAAAAACAACAAGGCGCGACGGGGAATTGCCCCCGCCGCGCCATTTTCGTGTGGTTTCGTGTGGTTCGCGGGAAAAGATTCTTCGCTATCGCTCAGAATGACAAGCAATTGTTTTCGTGTGTCATTGCGGCCCCGGGGTCCCCGCCAAATTCGCAGATTTGGTGGGGTGGGTTGCGCCGCAATCTGAGCCGCCTCTGTCATTCTGAGCCGTGAGGCGAAGAATCTTTCTCATTAGATCCTTCACTTCGTTCAGGATGACAGCTTGGAGATTGAGAGGCAAGCCCGCAATGACGGTTGATGGGCAAGTTGCCCCTAACCCCCAAGCTCCTGGTCCCGGCCCCTACTCTTCGTCCAACTCCTCCGCCTCAAGCAGCAACAGCTGGCTGTCCGTTCCGCCCAACTCTTCCACATTGCGCAGGGCTTTGTTGATCTTGCGCGTGCGCACGCCGACCAGCGTTTCGATCGTTTTGTCCACCGTCTGCAACTGCGACTGCGCGCGGGAGAGGACCGTGCCAAACTCGCCGAATTGCTGTTTCACCGCCCGCAGGGTGTCCCACACCTCCTGCGACCGCTGCTCAATGGCCAGCGTCTTAAAGCCCATTTGCAGCGAACCCAAAAACGCCGACAGCGTGGTCGCGCCGACCGCCGTGACCTTGTACTTGTCGCGCAGCTCCTCAAAGAGCGTCACGTTTTGTACCACCTCGGCGTACAGGCCCTCGGTCGGAAGGAACATCAGCGCGAAATCCGTTGTCTTCGGCGGCACGATATACTTGTCGTGAATGTCCTTGGCAAAAGCCCGAATCCGCTGCGCCAGCGCCTTGCGCGCCTCGTCGATCGTGACCTTGTCCTCAGCGTCTAACAGGCGGTTATAGTCCTCGATCGGGAACTTGGAGTCCACCGGCAACAACAGTGGCACGTCACCGTTGCCGGGCAGCTTGATGGCAAACTCCACGCGCTTGCCGCTTGCGATTTCAACGTTCACCTCATACTGGCTCGGCGCGAGAATATCCGAAAGCAGTTTTTCCAGCCGCACTTCGCCATAGGCGCCGCGCTCCTTTACATTGATCAGCGCGTTCTTTAAGCTCTTCGCGTCGGCGGCCAGGTTCTTCATCTCGCCCAGGCCCTGCTGCACGCTGTCCAGCTGTTTACTGACCAGCTCAAACGACTGGGCCAGCCGCGTCTCAAGCGTCTTTTGCAGCTTTTCGTCCACCACGCCCTGCATTTGCTCAAGCCGCTTTTCGTTGCTCTCCTGCAGCGACTTCATCTTGCTCTCCAGCGTCGCGTTCACCTTTTCAATGTTCTCCGCGTTGCCGCGCTGCATGGCGGACAGCCGGTTGTCCAGCTGCGCCTGCAGCTCCCTTTGCTGCTTGTTCGCCTCTTCGCGGCTTGCCGACAGGGTCTTGTTCACGCTTTCGGCGATCACGTCAAACCGCTTGAACTGTTCCGTCGCGCCGTCGCTGAGCTGTTTGGCGACGCTGCCGCGCTGCTCCTCATTGTTGCGCTTGAGCAGTGTGGCGACTGACTCCATATCGGATTTCTTCCTGCCCGCAAGCAGTATCACGATCACCGCGCCCAACAGCGCGATAATGATCCCACACAATACAATCGGTATGTCCATATGAATGCCTCCCTCAATGCCAACAGTATACATGATTTCAAGCTGTTTGAAAAGACAAAAAGACAAATAGTGGCACGGCCGGTATTGACAATTCTCCCATAACATAGTATCATCTTTTAGCTATGTAATAAATGCTGGTCTCCGATAAAAAGCGTTAGGAGATTGGCGAGGACTTTTTGTCGCCAGCACGGAGCGGGAGTGAAACGTAGCCGGCAGCCTACGTTGAACGACGGCGACACAGCTGGGGGCGAAAAAGACCGCAAAGATGCAACACTTTTTAACGGAGACTAGCATAACAAAAAAGGGAGCCTTTGGAATATCATGAAGAAAAGCACAAAGAAAACCATTCGCGTCGCGGTACTGGCGGTTGTCATCGCCGCCGCGGTCCTCGGCACGGTCCTGCTGATCTCGGCCTTGAGTCGGGACGACTTCGGCAACAACGGGTTCACGCGCGGCAGGGCGGTCGCCTCGGTGGGCAGCGACAGAATCACGCTGGGCGAGTTCTCGCGCAGTTTCGGCAACTACTACCGCAACATCGACAATAACAATATGAATGTGCTCATGGGTTATGGCGGCAAGTACTATGACACGAGCCGCGAGGGCTGGGAGCTGGAGCTCAAGCACGACGTGCTAGACCAGCTGATCACCCTGCGCTTGTATCGGCAAAAGGCAAACGAGCTGGGCCTTGCGCTGTCCGCCGATCAGGTGAAGGATGCCAAGCAGGCCGGCTATGACGCCATCGCCCAGCTGGAGGCAGATTGTCTGGCGAGCGCGGAAGAGGCGGGCGCCTCGGATCCCAAGACCTACGCAGTCACGATCTTAAACAACTACCTGCGCAGCAGCGGCTTGACCAAGGCGCAGTACCGCGACGAAATCGTGCAGAACGTCAAGTTCTCCATGTATGGCGAGCTGGTGTGGGACTACTATCGCGAGAACAACCTGCCCGTTGCCGATGAGGAACTGCCCGCCCTGTATGAAAAGTTTGTGCATGAGTACTTCCGCGACGGCTACAGTCGGGGTATGGTCACCACCTATTACGAGCGGTTCGCGAAAGGCGAGAGCGAATATACCTATCTGTACATACCGGATGAATTCATCTTCGTGCGCGCCATCTACGCGGGCACGGACGAGGAGAACGCAAAGGCCATACTGGCGCGTATCGAGGGCGGCGAGCGCTTTGATACGGTCCGCGCGAGCGAGGACAACCTCGACGAGTTCCTGCGCACCTACGCGGAACCCATCGCCATCGGCGAAGAGGATTCCTTAATCGGCGACGCGGCCTTTGAAAGGGCGTCGGAGATGGTCGTCGGCACCTATGCCATCGTGGCCGATATCCGGCAGGAGCACGTGCACAGCGACGACGAGGAAGACCATGAGGCCATGGACGACGTGGCGCATTACTACATCATTCGTCGGGTCACGGCCCAGACCGGCATCGTGCCCTTTGAACGCTTTGCCGATGCCTTGCGTGAAATCCTGGTCGGGATCGAGCAAAACCGCCTGTTTGAGGAACTGGCGGACACGTGGCTGAGCGATGAATCCATCACGCGCAACGAGCGGCTTGTGCTGTCCGTTGTGCCGCCGAGGTCACGATGAACAGAAAGGCGGTTCGCGTGATTGCCATCCTCATGGCCGGACTGATGCTCTTCGGCGCGGCCTACGCCCTGGTGGCGGCACTGTTTTTCAACGCGTAACGCAGCAAAAGTTTGGGCCGGACAATCGTCCGGCCCGAATATGTGCCTGTAGCTCAGCTGGATAGAGTATCAGACTCCGACTCTGAGGGTCGAAGGTTCGAATCCTTTCAGGCACGCCATATGATCGGAGCAAGGTTCGCTTTGCTCCGTTTCCTTTTTTAGAACATAAAGCGGATAGGGGGAGACGACCATGCGCACAACGAAACTGGTTATCATTATCGTGGTGGCTGTACTGCTGTTTATCGCGTTGCTACTTGGCCTGCTGTACCTTGGCATACAATATACTTTGGGCCGGAGTGAGGCCTTTGGTGTTGCGATGAATTTTTTGCATACCGAAGAAAGCATTATAGAAGAGTATGGTTTGCTGCAAAAGACGGGACTGTTTCGAAACAACAGCTATGTTCAAATCACAAACAAAGAGGGAACCGCCAACTTTCGCTTTCATACAACCGAGAATATGGCGGTCAATATCAGTTTGGTTTATGAGAATGGCACATGGACTGTTGAAGAATGGGAGATAAGCCCATAGCGGAATATCAAGACGCCACAACAATCAACCGGCGGCTTTGCTGGGTGTAAACGCTGTCATCATAATCGCCGAGAATCTGAATCTTCTCAAAGCCTGCCTTTGCCAGCAGGCTTTTATAATCCTCGTCCAAAAGGATCCGATAGATGATATCGTATTGATTGCTCTCTGTGCGGCCCAAGGAGTGAAAGAGATCCAGCACATGAATGGTCAGAAAGTCGCCGTCCCGCTCCTTGACAAACACGCGTGAAAAATCAGTACGGTTTACGATCACCTCGATCGCGGGTCCGGCCAGCGAAACGTGTGTCGTGCCCTGTGTCAGCACAAGCAGCCCCCCCGGATTCAATCTGCCCTTCATGGACGCAAGCGCGGTGACCAGATCCGCGTCCGTGTGCAGGTGCGGCAGCGCGGTGGTCAGGCAAACAACGGCGTCAAAAGTTTCTGAGTGTTCCTGTTCCAGAAACCTGAAATCACACTGGCACAGCGGTACAGACGTTTCGTATTTGTCCAGATTACGCCTTGCCACTTCCAACATCGCCTCAGAATAATCCGAGCCGCGCACATCAAGCCCCATCTCTGAAAACAGGAGCAAATGCTGCCCCGTGCCGCAGGCGCAGTCCAAAACCGTCTTTACGCCATGCTTCGCAAAGAGACGCTCAAAAAAGGTCCGCTCGTCTCCGAGATACGCGTCAATGGGCCCGAACTCGTCGTAGTCATAGGCGAATTTTTCGTAGGGATCATTGCGCTGCATAATGCAGAATCTGCCAATACACGCCGAACTTGTCCCGCACAAAACCATACCACTCGCTGAAGAAGGACTGCTGCAATTCCATATAGACCTCGCCGCCTTCTTTCAGTTCGTTGAACAGCCGCGTCACTTCGTCCCTGTCGTCGGTGCTGATGGTCGGCGTGATGTTGTCGCCCACGGTCAGCGTATGATCGGAGGGCATATCCATGAACATCAAGGTCATACCGCCAAAGGGGATGCCGGCGTACATGACTCGATCCCTGTCAGCCTCCAGCGTGGGGCAATTGGGATCGGGCGGCGCCTGCTCATACGTCATAAGGTTCTGCACCTCAGACCGAAACACCTTCGCATAGAACGCCACCGCCTCGCGGCAGTTGCCGTCAAAATTGATAAACAGTTCCAATTTCATATGGAAAATCCCCCTTATACTTATTGCGCTAAGGATACCATAGATTTGCCCCGAGAGCAACCGCTTCCTTCCCGCCCGCAGGCGAAACTCAACCAAAGTCCGCAGACTTTGGTTGAAGAGGAGGAGCGACGGAGCGCGTGAGAGGGGACCTTTTCGAAAATAAAAAAGGTCGCCGCGAACTAAGCGCAGTCCGCGACGACGACGTGGCAGGGGCAGAAGGACTCGAACCCTCAAGAACGGTTTTGGAGACCGCTATGTTACCATTACATCATGCCCCTTTGGCAACGTTCGATATTATAGCAGAGAAAGAGGTCGCTTGTCAAACAAATTGCGCAAGGAATCGCTGCAAATTCTCATAGGCGATTTTGCGCACCTGGGCCTCGGAGAAACCGGCTGTGAGCAAGGCGCGGCAGAGCCGCTGGAAATCCAGCGCGTTTTTCAGGTCGCGCGGGTACTGCGGCATACCGTCAAAGTCCGAACCGAAACAGCAGCAGTCAATCCCGCCGATACTGACGATGTGCAGAATGTGGCGCACGATATCGTCAATGCAAGCCTGGCCTTGCGGCACCAGCTGCGGCGCGTAGAAGTTCACGCCGATCACGCCGCCCTGTTGGGCTATGGCACGGATATGCTCGTCGCGCAGGCAGCGCGGTACGGGGCAGAGCGCGTGCGCGTTGGAATGCGAGGCCAGGATCGGACGGCGGCTTAAAGTCAGCGCGTCATCAATACCCGCCGCAGACAGGTGCGAGACGTCGAGCGCGATACCCAAGCGGTTCATTTCGGCCAGAAACTCCCGCCCCAAGGCTGTGAGCCCCTTTGCGCGGCGGTCCGTTGCCGCGCCCGCCAGCTCGTTGCTTTCGTTCCAGGTCAGCGTCATCATACGCACGCCCAGCCGATACAGATCACGCAGCACGGCCAGGCTGCCCGAGCAAATCTCGCCGCCTTCCGCTGTGAGCACAGTCGCGATCTTGCCCCCGTTCGGGTCAAAGTCCCGCGTTAAGGGCGCCAGCACGTCAGAGAACTTCTCCAGCATACGATGGTAGCTGTCGATCATGGACATCGCCTGCAACATCGGCGGGCTTCTCAGTTCCTGATCTGCCCAAACGGCAAAGCATTGCAGTGCGACATTGCCGCCCTGCAAATAGGGCAGGCAGGTCACCTGCTCGCGCCGCTGCGTGGCAAGGTCCCAGCCGTGCCGCATGGCGCCGAACAAAAAATCACAATGCGCGTCCGCGATGGGGAAAAGCATGGGGACCTCCGGTCAGATTCCAGATGACAGATTCCAGATACCAGAAAAATCCGCGTGAGCGATCTGGAGTCTGGAATCTGTAGTCTGGTATCTATGAAATAAGGTATGCGTTTTCGCATACCTTGTTTCATAATTATTTTGCAAAGTCCACCGTGCGCGTTTCGCGGATCACGTTGACCTTGATCTGGCCCGGGTACTCCAGCTCGGTCTCAATGCGCTTGGCGATCTCCTTGGCCATGAACACCGTCTCCGTGTCGTTGATCTTCTCGGGTTTGACGATGATGCGCACCTCGCGTCCGGCCTGGATCGCGTAGGAGGTATCCACGCCGTCAAACGAGTTCGCAATCTCCTCGAGCTTTTCGAGCCGCTTGATATAGGTCTCGAGCGTCTCGCGCCGCGCGCCGGGGCGGGCCGCCGAAATGGCGTCCGCTGCCTGGACCAATACGGCCTCGATGGAGTTCGCCTCCACGTCGCCGTGGTGCGCCATAATGCAGTGAATGACCTGGTTGTTCTCGCGGTACTTGCGCGCAAGGTCCGCGCCGATCTGCGTATGCGTGCCCTCGACCTCGTGGTCGATCGACTTTCCGATGTCGTGCAGCAGGCCCGCGCGCTTGGCCAGGGCCACGTTCGCGCCGATCTCGCCCGCCATAATGCCCGCCAGATAAGCCACTTCGAGCGAGTGCTTCAACACATTCTGCCCGTAGCTCGTGCGCAAGCGCATACGGCCCAAGAGCCGCACCAGCTCGTGGTGCAGGCCGTTCACGCCCACGTCCAGCACGGCCTGTTCGCCCGCCTCGCGGATCTGCGTGTCCACTTCCCGCCGCGCCTTTTCGACCATTTCCTCAATGCGCGCGGGGTGAATGCGCCCGTCCATGATCAGCTTCTCGAGCGAGATGCGCGCCACCTCGCGGCGCACCGGATCGAACGCCGACAGAATCACGGCCTCCGGCGTGTCGTCAATGATCAGGTCCACGCCCGTCGCCGTCTCCAGCGCGCGAATGTTCCGGCCCTCGCGGCCGATGATCCGGCCCTTCATATCGTCATTCGGCAGCGGCACCACGGACACCGTGGTCTCGGCCACATGGTCGGCGGCGCAGCGCTGGATCGCCAGCGACACAATATTGCGCGCGCGCTTGTCTGCCTCTTCCTTCGTCTTTTGCTCGATGTCCCGCAGCAGGATCGCGGCGTCGTGCCTCGCCTCCTGCTCCACGCTCTCAAGCAGCATGGCCTTGGCCGCCTCGGTGGTCAGGCCGGAGATGTTCTCCAGCTTTTTCAGCTGCTGCGCGTGCAGCGCATTTACTTCGGCCTCCAGTTTGTCCAGCTGGGCCGCGCGGCCTTGCACGCCGGCCTCGCGCTGTTCCACGGCCTCGATCTTTTTATCCAGCGATTCCTCGCGCTGGAAAAGCCTGCGCTCCGTGCGCTGCAACTCCGCCCTGCGCTCGCGGTTGTCCTTCTCGGCCTCGGTCCGAATCTTCAGGACCTCTTCTTTGGCCTCCAACACTTTTTCCTTGCGCAGGTCGTCCGCTTTCTTCTGCGCCTCACGATACAGTTCCTTGACGGTTTCCTCCGCCTTGCCGACCTTTGTCTCCGCTAAATTCTTGCGGTAGTGGTAGCCGACGAAAAAGCCCAGAATCACCGCAGCCACTCCGACCGCCAATGCAATCCAAAAAGGTATTGTCATAAGGGTATCTCCAATCTATGTCAAAAATATAACCGAGCAAGCTGCCCGGTTATTTAATAGCTATAGCAAGGCTCGGTGCCTTTTGTGTATGATATCGCCCAAGGTAGAAGAGGGGGCGGTAAAATATAAAAACTATATCTACAAACAAGCGCAGCTGCGCATGATTACTCACAATCATTTTATAAGGAAAGCTCGCGCAAGTCAAGCCCTTTGGACGAAAAACTGCGGAGTAATTTTTCGTTACAAGTTACAGGTTACAAGATCGCTCACGCAGGAATGGGGCCCACTGATTAAATCGTGAGATGGAATAGTCGGCCTGCCAAGAGCTCCTATGTTGGGACCATTCTGATAGCCAATCTACCCAGCGAACGATTTAATTAGGGGTGCCAATGACGCAAAACCACTCAAAATCATAACCAACCCTTGTAACTTGCAACCCTGAACTTGTAACTAATACGGCTCCAGCACCCCCGCCTGCGTGGCGGCAAGGACCAGCTGATCCAAAATCTGTTCCCGCCATTTGTACAGGGTGGAGACGCCGACGTTCATGTCCGCGGCGACGCGCAGCATGGTTTCGCCCCGCCTGCGCGTATGGCGCGGCGCGCCGCTGTCCAGCGCGTAGTACCGCGCGAAAAACTCCTCCATCAACGGCTCGTGCAGCCGCAGCCGCGCCCGCACCCGCTCCACAGTCCACACCCATCTGGCGCGGTCGCGGTATGTTTCACTCAAACTCGTGTTCTCGCCCAGACCGTCCTCCACGCCCCGCACATAGGCCAGGCTCTGCCGATAGGACATGACCTCTCGCTCTACTCTCTTTCGTAATTCCGTAATCATCTCAAACTCCCTGATACACTTCCCTTAATACGAACGTTTGTTCGTGTTCAATATACCAAATCAAGGAAAATTCATGGTCCGAATATTGGGACAGCGGTTTGCGGGGCGGGGCGAAATGCGGCGAACGGTAAAATAAAATGTAATGTACATTGTAGTTTGTAGTTTTTGCATAATCCCAACTAAAAAGGTTGACAATAGAAACAACGGGTGCTATACTGAATACACAAGTAAAACAGTAGGGTATTGAGGTCACGAGATGAAGTTGTCCACGCGAAGCAGATACGGCTTAAAGGCCATGGTGGATTTGGCGGGGGCAGCCCCCCTCTCCGAGGGGGGAGGACTGCAAAGCAGTCAGGGGGGAGTTGGCGCGCCGACGCCGCTGCCCACGCTCGCGGGCAACCAGGGCATTTCCGAGGCCTATCTGGAGCAATTGCTGCGCGCTTTGAAAAAGGCGGGCCTGGTGACGGCCAAACGCGGCGTGGCGGGCGGCTACTGCATCGCCCGCGCGCCTGAGACCATCTCCGTCGAAGACGTGCTGCGCGCGCTCGAGGGCAGTACGGCGGTCGCGGACTGCGTCTCCCGCGAGGGCGAGGGCTGTGCCTCGGCCTGCACCTGTTCAGCGCGGCCCCTGTTTCTAAAACTCCAATCACGCATTACGGGCGTCCTGGAAAGCACCACCATCCACGACCTTGCCACCGAACATAAGGAGCAAAGAGAAAGAATCCATCATGCAAAAAGAACTCATGAAAAACGTTTATCTTGACAACGCCGCGACCACAAAGGTCCGGCCCGAAGTGGTGGCGGCCATGCTGCCCTTCTATACCGAAAGCTACGGCAACGCCAGCAGCCTCTACCGTTTCGCACAGGAGGCGCACAAGGCGCTCGAGGACGCGCGGGCGACCGTCGCCAAGTGCATTGGCGCGCAGGCGAATGAGATCATTTTCACCGGCGGCGGCAGCGAGGCCGACAATATGGCCCTGCGCGGTGTGGCGAAAGCCTATGCAAAAAAGGGCAAGCACATGATCACCACGGCGGTGGAACACCATGCCGTCCTGCATACGCTGGAGGGCATGGCCAAGGAGGGCAAGATTGAACTCACCGTCTTGCCCGTGGACGAGTTCGGCCAAATCACCGCACAGCAAGTGGCCGAGGCGATCCGTCCGGACACGATTTTGGTCTCCGTCATCTTCGCCAACAACGAGGTCGGCACAATCAACCCGATTGCCGAGATCGGCGCAGCCTGCCGCGCGGCGGACGTGCTCTTTCATACGGACGCGGTGCAGGCGGTGGGCCATGTGCCCGTCGACGTGGCAGAAATGAATATCGACCTGCTGGCCATGGCCGCGCATAAGTTCCACGGCCCCAAGGGCGTGGGCGCGTTGTATGTGCGCAAAGGCGTGCGCTTGCCGCCCCTGATCACCGGCGGCGGGCAGGAGCGCGGCAAACGCGCGGGCACCGAAAATGTGCCGGGCATTGTGGGTCTGGCGACCGCGCTGGAAATGCAGGTCGCGCATATGCAAGAGGTCTCGCAACAAGTCCAAACCAAACGCGACCGTTTGATCGCTGGTATCTTGGAGACGATATCAGACGTCAAGTTAAACGGCCACCCCACGCAGCGCCTGCCGAATAATGTAAACGTCAGCATTCGCTATATCGAGGGCGAGTCCATCCTGCTCATGCTCGACCTCAACGGTATCGCGGCCTCGAGCGGTTCGGCCTGCACCTCGGGTTCGCTTGATCCCTCGCACGTGCTGCTGGCGATGGGCCTGCCGCACGAGATCGCGCACGGCTCGCTGCGGCTCACGCTCTCCGAATTCACCACGGATGAAGAAGTGGACTATGTGCTGGAGATCCTGCCCGAGATCGTGAAGAGACTGCGGGCGATGTCGCCGTTGTATACGAAGTAATAGGGAATAAGGAATAAGGAATAATGGAGGAGTGCCTACGGCACAAATGATGGGTTATTTGAAACCCAAAAACCAAATTAAAAAAACAGCTTGCTGTTTTATCGTCAACTATTACTTATTCCTTCTTACTTATTACTTGACTTTGAAAGGAGTATCAAGATGTATACCGAAAAAGTACTGGACCACTTCCAGAACCCGCGCAATGTGGGCGAGCTCGAAAACGCGGACGGCGTGGGCCTGGTCGGCAACGCCAAGTGCGGCGATATCATGCAGATCTTTTTGAAGGTCAATCCGGACACCCACATCATCGAGGACGTCAGGTTCAAGACCTTCGGCTGCGGCGCGGCCGTGGCGACCAGCTCGCTGGCGACCGAGATGGTCAAGGGCAAGACGATCGAGGAGGCCGAGCAGCTCACCAACGCCGCTGTGGTCGAGGCGTTGGAAGGCTTGCCGCCCGCCAAGATCCACTGCTCCGTCCTGGCCGAAGAGGCCGTCAAAGCAGCGATCGCAGACTATCGAAGTGGAAAGTTGGAAGCGGAAAGTGGAAAGTGAAGGAAAAAACTGTTCCACAGTTTTGCTTTAATATAATTAGGATCAAAAGATTTTCGCAAGAAAATCCTCCTCAACTTTCCACTGTCAACTTTCCACTTTCCACTGGAAAAACCGTGTATGTTTTCGCCTGCCGGGTCTCATACTAAAACCAGATTTGGTGAAAGAAGGTGAGACATATGAAAACCATTACATTGGGCATCGGAATGCTGGCGGGCGCGGCGGTCGCCGTGTCGCTCGTCAGCTCCCTGTATCCCGACCTGCCGAGACGCATGATGCGCGACGGAAGAAGGGTGGCAAAACACACCAAACGCGCCGTATCGCGTTGTCTCTAGGTTAGGCGAGGTTTTCAAAAAAAGTGGCATGAGGCCACTTTTTTTATTTGTCAACCGACCGCTAATATGATAAACTATCTGCGATTAGACTGAAGGAGGGGAAACAAATGAAAAAAAGAGTGATTCT
>Ga0123353_10007415_pt1 | contig 14812 bp, 5 predicted proteins | sample TergutLab28metaG_3_FD_92763 | JGI IMG/M metagenome (GOLD analysis project Ga0123353, IMG submission 92763) | Labiotermes labralis P3 segment gut microbial communities from Petit-Saut dam, French Guiana - Lab288 P3 | ecosystem: Host-associated > Arthropoda: Insects > Digestive system > Gut ... | reverse complement strand
CCAAATGATGTTGTTGTCGACCATGACCTCGGGGCCACGGTTGCACTCGAGGAAAATGTGCTCCCGCATCTCCGTGCCGCCCAGGAACAGGTTGCCCGTCACGCGCGTGTTGCGGTTGTCGTAATCCAGCCAGAGGCTGTCGCAGCGGTGACAGTCGCGAATGACGTTGCGGCGGAGGAGCGCATCCACGGCGCAGTGCAGTTTGATGCCCGCGGATTCCCACGCCATTTCCATCCCCTGCCAACCCGTGCCGCTGATGAGGTTGTCCTCGATCAGCAGCCCCCGCGACCCGATGCCCGCAATGCCGCAGACGCCGGCGTCGCGAATCGTGTTGCGGCGGAGAATCGTGCCGACGATCGGCTCGTCGGGATTGTCGCGATTCCAGCACTGGTTGGCGCAGTCGATGCCGACCGCGTTGGACCATGCCACCGTGCAGTCCTCGACGATCCAATGATGGCCGCGGTGGCACGACAACGCCCCAACCTGCGGTACCGGCATGCCCATCGACGCGTGAGCGAAGGTCAACCCCTTGACGCGGATGTAGCCGAGAAACGGCGTCCGCGGCGCAAAACACTGTTCGCGGCAGGACAGTTCGATTAGGTGGTCGGCAGGATTTTCGTCGTTTTTCAGCCGAAAATGCACAGTTAAACCATTGGTCTCCACCCAATACGTGCCGTCTTCCTTCGCCAAACCGCGGGAATGCGAAACCTGCTTCAGCGGCCGCCCGTCCACAAACACCATACCGCGCCGGGCCAAACCGGGGTTCATGTTGTCGGGAACAAAACCAACATACTCGCGGTCGTGCGGCATGTTCACAGCACAAAACGGGTTGTAGCCGACGTAACGCTCAACATCCAACCGGACCATCCAGATGCGAACATCAGCCGTGTGACAAACACCCCAGCCGCGACTTTTCTCAAACGGCCTCTCCGACGCGGCTGCTCCCGCCGACGCCGCGACCACCTCCGACGCCGAAATCACGACCTCGCCGTCGCCGAACGGTTCATAACAAATCATCCCGTCAGGCCCACTGCCACCGCGTTCCGGCGACACCGTCTCGCGATACACCCCCGCATGAATCCGCACCTTCGTCCCCGCCACCGCCACCCGCGCCGCCGCACCAATCGTCCGAAACGGCAACGCCTCCGACCCGTCATTTTCATCCGACGCATTCGGATGACGCGGCGCAACATGCAATTCGCGAGCGTAAACGGTCCGGTCATCCCAAAACGCAACCGGCCGACCGTCGGGCAATACGATGTGGTCGTGCATAAAATTCAATCTCCTTTGTGTCGCGGGCGCAAGCACGAGCGCCTGTGAATCGCACAAACATTCTATCTTCCGTTTTTCGCGACAGATCGCAAGCAAGAATTGGTCGGCGGGAAAATGACGGAGATAAAGACCAACGACCCGCCTTCCTGCCCTGAAAATCGTTTTCTTCGGAACGATTTTCGACTATCCTCTCAGACGGTTGATGTGTCTGCACGGATACGTGACATATAGTTAAGGATGCGCAACCCATGACATCGAAATTTTTTCCGGCGGCGGGCGTGGTGGCGGTGATGGCGGCGATGATGGTTTTGTTTTCGCCGGCCTGCGTTTCGTCCGTGCACGCGCAGATGTGGTATGACGAAGACGGCAATCTGTACGACGAAGACGGCAACCGCTACGAGTTTGCCGACGACGCGTACGACGAGGACGGCGAATCGTACGACGACGCGTCGCGGTTCGACGCCTACGTGCAGGCCGGACGGCAGGCGATGGACGACAACGACTACGACACCGCCATCCGGGCCCTGCAGGCCGCCCTGCTCGAACAGGACGACCCCGACGTCTTCGACCTGCTCCAGCAGGCCATCGAAGCCGCCGTCAAACCCCGAATCGCCGTGGCGGACTTCTCCGTCAGCGGCGCATGGAAACTCGACAACCCCCCGCAGGACTTGGCCGAGATGTTCCTGCCCAAACTCCCCCGCGACCGTTATCAACTCGTCGAACGAAACCGGCTTGACGAACTGCTCAAAGAACAGGACCTCACCATCGCCGGACTGGTGGGCGACCCCGAGAAACTTCAGGACCAGCCGCTGCTGGGAATCCGCTACCTCGTGATGGGGTCGGCGATCCGCGGCGAACCGTCGGTGCTTTCGGCGAGGCTGGTGGACGTCGCCACCGGCGAAATCGTCCAGACCGCGCAGGTCACCGTGGAGACCGACCGCGACCTCATCCGCGCCCTGGACGAACTGGCCGCCGTCATCGTGCTCGACGACGACGAAAAGGCCGCCTATCTACAGGACCTTCAGCAGCGGTTGTTGCAGGACCAGTCCGACGACGCGCAGGAACTCGCCCTTCTGGAGGCCGAACGGGCGTTGCAAGAGGCGGCCTGGCGGCAGCGGCAGCAGGAGGCCTTCGAGCAGTGGACGCAGATCAAAACGATGCTCGCCCGCGGCGACTACGAACGGGCCGAGTGGTTGGCCCGCCAGTGCATGTACGCCTACGCGGACACGTCCTACGCGGGGGATTTCGACGCGCTGTACGACCGGGCGGCACGGCTGGCGGCGCTCGATGCGGCGCAGCGTCGCAACGACCGGGCGGCGATGGACGAATTGGCCCGTCGCGAGCGGCAGCGGGAAAACGAACGCTTCGACCGCCACGTCGCTCAGGGTCGGCAGGCCATGAACGCACGCGATTACGCGACGGCGATCGAGTGTTTCCGGCTGGCGCTGGCGATTCGCGAGGACCGCAACGTCCGCGCGTGGATGGACCAGTGCCGCCAGGCGTCGCAGAAGCCCCGGCTGGCCGTGGCGGTCTTCGGACAGGCCGACGGGGTCGGCAGCGACGCCCTTTTCAACGGGTTTTCCACGGTCAAGTACGACTACGTGACGCAGCGGCAACTGGACAGTTATTGTCGGGACAAGCGGGTCACGCTGCGGGCGGACGCGTCGGCGTCGACGTTGGCGCCGCTGGCCGACCATGTGCAGTTCATCCTGCTGGTGAACATCACGCGGTCGGGCGGGTTTTACGTGGTGCAGGCCCGGTGGCTGGACCTTCGCGCCCGGCGGGAGGTCGGTTCGATGCGGTACGACGGGATCGGGGACCGCGGCGAGTTGCAGCGTGTGCTCGCCCGCGTCGGCAAAGACGTGCAGGACCCCCGCGCGGCCGCACAGTACCAACAGGACCGTCGGCAATACGACAAATGGATGGAGACGGCCCGGGCCGAGTTCGCCCGCAAACGGTGGCAGCCGGCGCTGGACGCGTATCGAAAGGCGTATCAACTCCAGGCCAGCAGCGAGGCCCAACGCGGGATTACGCTGTGCAACCAGCAAATCGAGAAGGAACGCAAGGACCGCGACACGGCCGCTCAGAAACAACGCGACCAGCAACGCTACAATGACGCCATGTCCAAAGCCAACGCCGCCTACAAACGCATGGACTACGAGGAGGCCCTGCGGCAGGCCTCGACCGCCCTGGCGATCATCCCCCGCGACGCGGCCGCCCAACGCATGGTCGACGACTGCCGCGCCCGCCTCAACGCCAAAAAACCCGGCACCATCGGTCAAGGCGAAAAACCAACGCCCAAACCGCAACCCAAACCGCAACCGCAGCCCAGACCTCAGCCACAACCGCAGCCCAAACCCGATCCGAAACCACAACCAGCGCCAAAGCCGCAACCCACGCCGCAGCCGGCACCAAAACCGCAACCCGCGCCCCAGCCACAACCCACACCGGCACCAAAACCACAACCGGCGCCAAGACCGCAACCCACACCCCAGCCGCAGCCACAACCGACACCCAAACCGCAGCCCACACCGCAACCGATACCAAAACCGCAACCGGCGCCGAAACCGCAACCGGCGCCACCGGCGAAGGTAAAGCCCGAGCCCGCACCGCAGCCACAACCGACGCCGGCGCCGAGGCCGCAACCGGCGCCCCAACCACAACCCAAGCCCGATCTGAAACCACAACCGCAACCGGCGAAACCGCAACCCGCACCACAGCCGCAACCGACGCCGAAACCGCAGCCCTCGCCGACGCCAAAACCGCCACCACAACCACAACCGGAACGAAAACCGCAACCGCAACCGGATACGCAACCCGCTCAACCGGCAAAACCGCAACCGCCCGCCAAACCCACACCAGGCCGCCGCTGACCGTCACGAGACAACGTTCCCTCTCCGTGTCTCCACGTCACGTACTTCACAACCTCGCCCGGTGCCGGGCCCAAATGTCGTCCAGCCGCTGCTCCAGCCGTCGATCCGCCGCCGACGGGTCGGGCGGCTGCTGGACCAAGGCCGTCAACAGTTGCACGACGGCGGCGAAATCCCCCAGGTGGACGCGCTCCGGCGCGACTCGGCCGCGCGGGCCCATGTTGTGATAATTCGCCAACGGCAAACACACGCCGCCCACCCGAAACCCCCTCGCCTGATACGCCGACGCCTCGCACGTCCCGCCGGGCATGAGCTGTCGCGACCAGCGAAACCCGCCGTCCGCCTTCGCCAACTCCGCCGCCGTCGCCGACAGCATCGCCGTCACCGACGGATCGAACGTCCGCGACGCGTCCCCCACACGAACCACCGCCCCGTCGCCCAGCCCCGCCCCCGGCTGGGCCTTGGACGCCTCCACCGAAATCACCAACGAACCCGCCGCGACCGTGCCCGCATCGCACGCGGCCAACGCCCCCACAAACCCCACCTCCTCCGCCCGCGTCAGCAACGCCGTCACCCGATGCGCGGGCCGGACCTCGACGATTCGACGCATCGCGCCCAGCACGGCCGCACACCCCACCAGGTCGTCGCACGCTCGACTGCTGAGCACCGGGCCGCGAACCCGCATCGCCGGAAAATCCCACATGCCCAACACACCCTCCGGCGGCACCACGCCCGACGCCAACACACTCGACGACGACCCCGCCAACTCAATCTCCGCCACCGGAAACACCTCGTCACCGCGTCCGCCGCCTTTGGTCCCGCTCTGCGCCTCGCCCTGGGCCGGCGGCATGTGCATCTTCCGAATGACGCCCTTCACCACGCCGCTGCTGTTGGGAAAAAACGCCACGCGCCCGCCGACGAAAAACTCCTCGCGAACCCCACCCAGAAACTCTGCCCACGCCACCCCGTCACGCACACGGCGCAACACGAACCCCGGATGATCCAGATGCGCCGCCAAACACCACCCCACCGCACACGCGCCCCGTGACGCGGGCGTCTCGCCCGCGTCCGACTGGCCATCACGGAACGTCGTGCCTACAGGCTGGATTGGCGAGGGCGAGACGCCCTCGCGACACGCGGGCAGGATGCCCGCGCCACGAGGCGCCGCCACGCCAGGCCAGTCGAGCACCACATTCCCCCACCGGTCCCGACGCGCCGCCACCCCCTGCTCCTCCGCCCACGTCATCACGTCGCACGCGACGGGCTCCTCCCAAAACGGCGCCGTCGGCCTCGACAATATCCACCGCAAAATCTCCATGTCCGACGGTTCGATGCTCATGCGCGTTTCCCTTTACGCTGTTAGACTGTTAGGACATAGCGGACGTCTCGTCCATGCGTCCCGCGGGCGTCTCGCCCGTGGCGAGGTAGACGAAAGGGTCCATGACACGCCACCCGAGACGCCCACACCGACTCCAAAACATCCCTTCCAAGGCCACGTTGCATGGGCGGGACGCCCGTGCCACGTCCTGACAGTCTAACAGCCTCTTCGAAAAAAACCATCGTAACTCACTAATTATTACGATGTTACATCCACCTCACACACGAACAAATCCACAGCAAAATATTCGTTCAAAAAGTTCAAGTCAATAACTTTAGAGAACTTGTAATTTTTTGTAAAAAAATTCCATGGAATTGTCGCATAGGCTATTGCATGTACCGCCACGCTCCCATATAATCTCGTTTATGCGAGTGAGGTTTACGATGAAGTATATTGGCCCATCGCTCGTGTGCCGTAGAACTTTTTGAGTGGCGCGTTCGTATTGAAGCAGACGTTTTGTGTGATGCGTTTGTATTGAACAAGATATTGACCTTTCCGGTTGGTTCCCCCCCGGCCAACTGGAATGCCTAGGCGGCTCGTGTCGTCCCCCCCCGCGACACGGCCGCCGCTTTTTTATGCAACGACACCGGAGGAATCGCCTGCCCCTCCGCGCTGCGCGGGGCAAGGACGCCCATTCGGTTATTTCACCTCCACGCGTTGAGCGTGCAGTTCGCGGCAGTCGGTGTTTTTGTAGGGCAGGCACGCCCCCAGCGTGTACACGCCGGGTTTGGCGTCGTTGGGGATGGCGACGACGATGCTGCCGCGAGTGAACCGTCGCGGGGCGGCGTTCACGTCGACACTCTTGGCCGAATCCGACGTCACCGACCAGCCGTCGGGCAGCACGGGCACGACGGTGCCCGTCAGCGGCTCGCGCGTCCAGTTGTAGACGGTGATTTCCAGCTCGACCGTTTCGCCGGCCTGGTGCGTTACCTGGGCGGCGAACTGTTCATCGAGCGGTTTGTCGGCCGGCGTGTTCCGCCGAATGGCCGCCGTGTCGGCCTCCACGCGGATCATCACGCCGGGATACCACGGTTTCTCGTCCCGAATGTACAGCCGAACCTGATTGGCCAACGCATTGACGATCACGGCCAGTTGTTCGGCCGCCTTCTGGTCCTCCTCGTCGCCCGCCTTTCGCAGGTTCATAAAGTACTGCGCCCGCCGCGCGATCGACAGCACCACGTTGCTCTCCCGCAAGTATCGGCCGTCCGACTGCGCCTCCGTCAACGCCGCCGCCGCGTCATCCACGGCTCTGGAAGCCTCGGCCACAACTTGAGAGTCCTTGGGCACACCTTGTGGTGATCCGAACCATATCATCGTGCGAGCTTCGCACCACCGCTCGGCATGGAAAATCGCGCTGAGGTCCAGCAGCCTGGTGGTGTCGGTCTCCGCGGGGCGCGTGCTCCACAGGACATTCGTTGCCGCTTGAACGGCCGCCCGTTTGCGGAGAAACGCATTCATATCCAACCCGTCGCGACTTGCTCCGCGAATGGCCGCCTCGTCGACTCGGAGCAGCATCGTTCGTAGAACGGCTCGAAGGTCGTCTCCTTCGATGAACACGGGGTAGCTCGTCAGCGTCACGGCGATTTTGTTATCGTCTCCGTCGGGCTGGATGTCCACCGCGTTGCCTTGCCAGTCGGTCACGCGGAGACCTTTGGGGGCGGCCAGGGTCAGCGTCCGTTCGTCTTTCATGCTCCAGGCGACGATGACGGGTTTGGTTCGCACGGCGAAGACGTGCGCCTGCGTCAGGCCCTCCGGTAACGGCTTGGCGCGGTCGGGGTCCGGCGTCACGCCCGGCAGCGAGCCGATATAGATCGCGTCCTCCAGAAATTGGCTCGCCGTCGCGTAGGCGAAGTACGCCGGCCAGGGGCCTTCCTGAATGCCGCGGAGCAAATACGTCGGGTCGTTTTTGTCGTAGACTTCGAACCAGGTCATGCGGTCCAGCCCGGCGGCGATCTGGCTGACGTACATGCGGGTCAGCAGTTCCGCGCCGTGCCGCGGTTCACGGTCGGCCAGGCCCCAGAGGCCCTCCTCGGTGTTAAGCGTCTCTCTGCCGGGGAACAGCCGGTCGCGAATGTCGCACAGTTCGCGGATCATGGGCGCCTTGCTCTCGACCGCGCCGGTCAGCGGCATGTCGTCGAACTTCACCGGTTTGACGCCGGGGTAGTGGACCGGTACGCCGTCGGTAAACCCGGCCGCCCCCCACTGGGCGAATTTCTCCATCGCCGACGCCTCGCCGGCGAACCCGTCACAGATCAGCGGCGTGTCGGGATCGAGCGCCTTGGCGATGCTGTACACGCCCTGGAGCACCATCACGTAGTGTTCGTAGCGGTCCCGGCCGGGGACGTGCCAGAAGTAGTTCGGCTCGTTCCAGAACTGCCACATCGCCATCTCGTCTTTGTGCTGTTCGATCACGTCGGCACAATACTGCCAGAAGCGGTCGTAGCTGTACACGCGGCAGGCGGGATAGCCGCCCTGGAACCATGGCTCGCCATAGCCGAGGATCATCATCAGCGGCAGCGACCGTTCGCGCAGGTAGTCCGCCTGGCCTCGCGGAAATTGCGTCAGCTTGCCGTCAGTCGGCTCGATATCGTCCCAATACACCAAACTGTGCCCGCGATTCAACCCGCCGCCGATGCGACGCATCAACTCGGCGTTGAACTCCATCCGCACCGACCCAAACGCCGAGTACGGCCTGAACCCCCCACTCCGCTCCGCGACCCGGCCACCGAACAGGCGACTGGTGCCCAACACCTCAGGGTTGAAAGCATGGCCAGACTGTGCCGTCACGTCAATCTGGTAGTAGCCCATTACAGTTGACAGCGACTGCTCTTCATTGTCCAAGGCCAACGGTTCCGAGATGATGCTCAGCGGTTCGATGAGGGATACAATCCCATGGCGCGTCAACGGCTTGCCTTGCCAATCGTAGACCCGTGCATCCACAACAGCCATCCCCTGTTTCGTGTCGAGATTGATCATCGTCAGCCCGACGCGGGCCGGCTCGTCGCCAATGAAAATGTTGCCGGTTTCGTGGAGTTGGGCGCGAACGGACGGCGACTCGGGCCGGAATACGCCGTCTTCGCCGAATCGCAGCAATCGACCTTCACGAGTCTGCACGTAAATGTAACCACGGGTAGTCACGCCGTTTCCTGCGGTCGCCACCAGGCCGTTAATCTCGCTGCCGTACCCGGGCGCGTCGGGCGGCGTTTCGGCGGGGCGGCCGATCGAGAGGCACCGGCCCTCCTCGCGAATTCGCGGCGATTGGGCGGTAAACGGTCTGGGTTCGCCGGCCGTCGTCAGGCGACGGACCTCCGCGCCCGCCGCGGCGTACAGCAGGCCGTCGCCACCGACGTGCAGCAGCCGGCACGGCGCGGTCGTCTCGGTCAGCACCTTGCCTTCGCCGTCGATCCGCACCAGATGGCCATTGACGTTGGTGGTCCAGAGCGTGCCGTCTTTCAGCACCCGCAGCAGCGACGGGCGAACATTCTCGGGCAGCGAAATGGTCCGCTCGTATTTCCCCGACGGCGCGAAGACCTGGATTTCGCACGTCGGCGCCGTACGGCCGAGGTACACCTTGTCCTCGGGCCCGATGTCCATGCCGCCCCACTCGTACGCAAAACCGGGCTGTTTGATCATCTCGGCGGCGACGTACGTTTTTCGCCCCGCCCCGCCGCCGCCCGGACCGAACACGTACTCCTTGGGACCTTCGACGTTCGGGTCCAGCCGCACGCCGAGCAGGTTCCGCTGGTCGATGGGGTAGGGACACTTCAGGTGCTCGTCCTTGGACTCCCAGTCGGCGGGGTTGCCGTCTCCGTCGTATTTATACACTCCGCCGCGATTGAGCACGTACACGTTGCCGCGGCTGTCGAGGGCAACGTCGAAACACTCGGCCGGATCGCTCGAATGGCCCGAGGAGGCCTTGGGGAAGGTCGTCAGCAACTCCCAGTTGGGCGAGTACCGGCGGCCTCGCCAGTTGGCCCGGTCGGCGAGCACGATGTTCCCGTCCTTGTCGAACGCGGCCCCGTGAAACGTCGGAAATTCGCGGCTTTGCGGCACGATCGCGCCGTCCGGCAACAGATGCACCGTGACGTAGGCGGGGGCCGCGGCGTTGTCGTCCACCTCGAACACCACCAGCGACGGCAGCATCTTGTTCAGTTCGTCGATGGCCCACATGGTCTGCGCCGAGTGCGGATACAGCGGCGGCACCTTGGGGTCGTGCAGTTTGGAGACCGACACCTCGGCCACGCCCTTGGCCGCCTGGTCGGCGGGCACCTCGAACGTTCCGATGAGATTGCTCCCGTGGGCGTACCATCGCAGTCCAAGCCCCGCCGGCCTGGCGAGGTACACGCGAATCACCGCCCCCGCCGGACGCGGTGCGAACGAGACCGTCAACTTGTCCGTCGCCACCACCGCGCCCCCCGGCGCCTCCTTCAACGCCTGCCGCACCCGAGGCAAACCGGAGTTCGCCTCCTCCGCCGCCCACGCCGGCGACGCCAGGACAAAACCGCCCACCACCACAACCATCACGCCAAGCAACCGGTTCATCGTTCGCATCGTGATCACCTCGCGAGTTATCCTACCGAATCCCCCTCGTGCGAACACGATAAAACGGCAAAATGTCGGTTGTTGGAACGATAGAATTCTGTATACTCCGTATGGATTCCGTATGGATTGCCGACGAGGACGACGTGGACGACAGCAAAAAATATACCGCATTTTCCATCCCGCCACGCGAAGCGCGGCCACGAAAGGACGGGGGTTCACCGATACGAACCAGCGCTCCCAGCGCGCCGCTGTTCACCAACACGGACTTCGCCGAAATCGAAATGGATGTTCCCGCCGCCGGAAATCACGCCGCCCAGGCGGGGCAAAGTGTCAATCCCTCCGCCGTTCCGGCCCAGCCGGTCGGACCGCGAACCGTCGACCCGATCCGCGAAACGTTCTACGCCATGCGAAGCCTCGCCTCCGACAACCCGCTCGCCCGAAACGACGCCGGACTGTTCTACAAACAAGCGAAGTTCATGGAGGATTTTTCGGACGAATTCTACGGCTTCGCCCGGTTTTCCATGTATTATCCGTATTACCAGCACATGGGGTACGAGCAGCTCCGCACGTACTTCACCTGGCGGACGAACGCCCGTCGCGGCCATGTGTCGCCGACCTCGCTGTCCTATATATTCCTATATATATATGAACTGTTGTCCCAGATCGGCGTGACCAGTCCCGCCGACGGATTATACAAACTGCTGGCCGTCTGGACCGCGTGCCGGGAAAAAGAACCGTCGCTGGATCAGTACCTTCCCGCGTGGCTCAAGGATTATCATATCTATTATGAATTGCCGCATCGCTTCGCGGATTTCGCGAACCAACACCACTTGCGAAACTATTACCCGCCGGAACTGTTTCTGTTCGACGCCGCCCCCGAGGACGCCCTGGCGGCCTGGAACGGCCTGTCGAGTTATGACGTCACGAAATCCAAATTTTATACCGGAGGCCACGACGAGCGGATGCGGGACTGTTTTGCCGCCGTTCTCCGCTCCATGGACGAACTATGCGCCGGCCACAAATGCCGCGTCGAGGAACTGTTGATTTACGGCCTCAGCAAGGCGGCGGTGTGGTTTCCGTTCCAACGGGCGTTGTTTACGCACTGGCTGCGACAACCCGACCGCCAGGTGGAAATGCCCGGCCGGGAGTTCTATCGTTGCGCGGAAAATCGGTGGACGGCCAATCTTCCGATCTATTATTCGAGCCGGCGGGAACTGGCGGGCTATTTCATCAAGAAGACGGAGGCGTGTCTGCGGCGGGCCGTGAAGTATAGATTCCACATCACGGCCGACCCCGCCGCCGCCGGCCAGGCGTTTGGGAAGATGAAATCGTTGGGCATTTCGCCGGCGGCGCTGGACGGCGTGATCGAAAAGTCGGTCGCGGATTTCCACAAGAACTCGACCCGCACCGTCGTGACCGTCAACCACGACAACCTGGCCCGCATCCGCAAGGAAGCGCTGGGAACACAGGACAAACTGACCGTGCCGGAGGACGCGGTTCTCCCGCGAGGAGCGGTTATTTTCACCACACAGAGAACCACAGAGAGCTTTGACTGTACACGAGCGTCCCTTGCGAAGGATACCTCGAATACAACGAAATCCCTCTGTGATTCCCTGTGCCTCTGTGGTGAAAATAACTCTTCCACCGACGGCTGGGCCGCGTTGAAGGCCGCGTTAAGCGAAACCGAACGCGCCGCGCTGTCGCTGGCCTTGCGGGGCGGCATGGACATAAAAGCGTTCGCCGACGAGCACGGCGTTATGTTGGAAGTTCTTGCCGACGGCATCAACGAAAAGGCGACGGATTTCATCGGCGACAATATATTGACCGTGGATGAAGCGATCGCTATATATGACGATTATCGGGAAAATATCGCGGAAATCGTGGGATAATTATGGATATTCAAGTACCGGCACGGATGGCCAACATCTTGATGAATGCCCTCAAGGGCGGCGTGGTGCCGCGGGTGGGGCTGGAGTATATCACCGTCGGGCGCGCCCAGGAAATCGCGGCCATTCTGCACGACATCGACATGATCTCCGACGGCAGTGCGTCGCTGCGGTTTCTCGTGGGAAAGTACGGCAGCGGAAAGAGTTTTTTGTTGCAGACCATCCGCAATTACGCCACGGCCAAGGGGTTCGCCGTCGTGGATGCGGACCTTTCGCCCGAGCGGCGGTTCGCCGGAACGAAGGGGCAGGGGTTGGCGACATATAAAGAACTCATGCAAAATCTTTCGACGAAATCCAAGCCGGACGGCGGGGCGCTGCCGCTGATTCTGGAACGGTGGATTTCCTCCATTCAATCCGCCGTCAAATCGCAGTCCGGCGCGAACGGCGACGCCTTCGACCGCCAGGTGGAACAACAGATTTACGCCGTCGCCGGCTCGCTCGAAGGCATGGTCAACGGATTCGAATTCGCCAAGGCCGTCGTCACCTATTGGCGCGCCTACCGGCAGGACGACGCGGCCATGAAAAGCAACGTCCTCAAATGGTTCCGCGGCGAATACGCCTCCCGCAAAGACGCCAGGGCCGACCTGGGGATCAATTTTACCGTGACCGACGAAAATTGGTACGACGTCCTGAAAATCGTCGCGGCGTTTTTGGTCAGCGCGGGCTATAAAGGCCTGCTGGTGCTCATCGACGAATTGGTGAACATCTACAAAATTCCCAACTCCATCACCCGCCAGAACAACTACGAAAAAATTCTCACAATCTATAATGACGTGTTGCAGGGCAAGGCCAAACACATCGGTTTTCTGATGGGCGGCACGCCGCAGTGCATCGAGGACAAGTACAGAGGCGTGTTCAGTTACGAGGCCCTGCGGTCGCGGCTGGCGGAGGGCCATTTCGCCGCCGACGGCCTGAAGGATTTGTCCGCCCCGATCATCCGGCTACAGATGTTGACGCAGGAGGAAATGTACGTGCTGGTGGAGAAACTGCGGGACATCCACGCGCAGTTGTATAAATATACGCCAACGATCACACACGAGGACCTGGTGTATTTTCTCACGGTGGAATACAACCGCGTCGGCGCCGACACGCACATCACGCCGCGCGAGGTCATCCGGGATTTTATTGAACTGGTCAATATTCTCCATCAGAACCCGCGGAAAACGGCGGCGGACATTTTGGGAAGTAATAGTTTCGAACTGGCCAAAGGCGGCCTGAGCGACGAAGAGATACATACAGATTTTCAAGAATTTGAGGTATAGAGATCATGGATGCCTTCAACCGCCTCGCGCCGTTCATTCAGGAGTTCATCTACCAAAACAAGTGGGAGGAACTGCGCGGTATTCAGGTGGCCGCGTGCGAGGTGATTTTCGACAGCGGGGACAATCTGCTGCTGTCCTCCGGCACGGCGTCGGGCAAGACCGAGGCGGCGTTTTTGCCGGTGCTCACGGAATTGTACAACAGGCCGTCGAAGTCGGTCGGCGTGTTGTATATTTCACCGTTAAAAGCCTTGATTAACGATCAGTTCAAGCGGCTGGAACAACTGTTGCTGGATTCGCACATTCCGGTGTGCAAATGGCACGGCGACGCGTCGCAGGCGAAGAAGAACGATCTGGTGAAAAATCCGGAGGGGATTCTGCAAATCACGCCCGAGTCGCTGGAAAGTCTGTTGACGAACAAGCGCGGCGCGAGTTTACAGATGTTTTCCGATCTGCGGTTTGTGATTATCGACGAAGTGCATCATTTCATGCGTGACGTTCGCGGCGTGCAATTGTTGTGCGTGCTGGAGCGGCTACAGAAGTTGACGGGCGTTGTGCCGCGGCGGATCGGGCTTTCGGCCACGCTGGGCGACGTGTCGCTGGCGAAGGACTGGTTGAACACCGGCACCGGCCGGTCGTGCGCGGCGCCGATCACCGACGAGGGGAAAAAACGCATCCGGCTGCACGTTGAACGGTTTGTGAATTACGCGGACAAGCGCGATCTGGTGCAAAAAGACAGCGCCGGCTACCAGACCGTCAGCAGCACCGGCGGGGACATCGGCGACCGGGAGCATTATGAATATTTGTTCAAGGCGACGCTCGACAAGAAGACGATCATCTTCACGAACAGCCGCGAGGAGACCGAATTCGTCATGGCCAATCTTCGCGAGATCGCGTTGAAAAACAAGGCCCCGGACGTGTACCGCGTGCATCACGGCAACGTGTCGGCGTTGATTCGGGAGACGACGGAAGACGAGATGAAGTCCAACGACGAGAAGATCGTCACCGGCGCGACCGTGACGCTGGAACTGGGCATCGACATCGGTTCGCTCGACCAGGCGGTGCAGGTGGGCGCGCCGCTGAACGTCTCCAGTTTCGCCCAGCGGCTGGGCCGTTGCGGCCGGCGCGGGCAGGTGCCGCAACTGTTGTTCACGTTCGTCGAGGACCTGAAGATCAACGCGGCCGACACGCTCGGCCCGATCAACTGGGAATTTCTCCGAACCGTCGCCATCATCGAACTCTACACCAAAGACCACTGGATGGAGCCGATCCCGCCGCAGCACCACGCGTACAATCTATTGTATCACCAGACGATGAGCCACCTGAAAAGCAACGGCGAAATGTCCCCGGCCGCCCTCGCGCAAACACTACTTTCGCTCGGCTGTTTTACTCATATATCGCAGGACGACTACAAACAACTGTTGGCGCATTTGCTCAACATTCAACAATTGGAACGCACCGAGCGCGGCGGGATGATCATCGGGCGGGAGGGCGAAAAAGTCGTCAACAGCCACAAATTCCTCACCGTGTTCCTCGCGCCGGAAT
>Ga0123353_10007413_pt1 | contig 14813 bp, 10 predicted proteins | sample TergutLab28metaG_3_FD_92763 | JGI IMG/M metagenome (GOLD analysis project Ga0123353, IMG submission 92763) | Labiotermes labralis P3 segment gut microbial communities from Petit-Saut dam, French Guiana - Lab288 P3 | ecosystem: Host-associated > Arthropoda: Insects > Digestive system > Gut ... | reverse complement strand
TCGCAACGCCGTGGCAACGTTCTGCCACCAACGAACGACACGAAAATGAATCGCCCGACGAGGCATCGACTTACGGAAAATTCATCAGTGTAAATGGACTTAGACATTGCGCTGTAGTACTAGATACTGCAAAAGTGATTATCAACGAGAGATTGAATCAATACGGTTTCCAAAAGGTATTACCGCCGATGCAGGCGTTTCAGGAATTGGAAATGTATGTCGGAGCCTGCCTGACCAAGCCAACCATTGAAGAACCACCCATTCCGGATAAAGTCAAAGTGGAAATTCACGGATTCGATAAGTATTCATTCCGAATGGATAAGAAAAAGCACTGATTGTATGTTGAGAACAAAAAAATAATCCGGGGATTACGTGGAGTACCGCTTCATCCCCGGCTCATTATTACTCCTAACTCCTCGCCCCTGACTAACATGACCGACATACTTAAAAAAATCACTGAAACCCGACTTTTGGACGTTCAATCGCTTGTCACGTCGAAGCAGGAACTGCTTGCACGTCTTGCGGACCGTCATGATTACAGGCCGTTTCGTGCGGCGTTGCAACGTAAAGCGGAAGCCGACAACACGGCGGCAATTATCGCGGAGATCAAGCGGGGAAGCCCGGCGAAGGGGTTGTTTTGTCCGGAGCTTGACCCTGCCGCGTTTGCCGGGGATTATGAAACCGGTGGGGCGGCTTGTCTTTCGGTGCTCACAGAACCGCGTTATTTTTACGGGACAATGGACGACCTCGTCACGGCAAGAAAAAATTGCGAACTTCCTGTCTTGCAAAAGGATTTCATTGTCACCGAGCATCAAATCCTCGAAGCGGCCGTTCATGCCGACTGCATGTTGCTCATCGCGAGGTGTTTGGAACAATCGCAACTGGCTGATTTTCACGCCTTGGCAACGGCGCATCATCTGGACGTGCTGGTCGAGGTGTTTGACGAACACGACATCGAAAAAATCGAGCCGTTTCACTTTCCTCTCGTCGGGATCAACCACCGAAATCTCGCGACGATGCAAATCGACCTCCACCGCTCGAAGGAACTGCTTTCCCGTTTCGCGCCGGATCAAACGGTGGTTGCCGCCAGTGGAATCCGATGTCGAAACAACATTGATCAGCTGATGACCTTGGGGATTCGTTCGTTTTTGGTCGGCGAAAGTCTTTCGACCAGTCCGAACCGCGTGGCATTGCTGCGTGAACTCATTGACGGGGGAAAAACATCATGATCATCAAAATTTGCGGTATCACGTCGCCCGAGCTGGCCGTCGCTTGCTTTGAACTCGGGGTCGACATGATCGGGCTGGTGCATTATCCGCCGAGTCCAAGGCATCTTGAGGTGTCCAAACTCGCCGACATCGCCCGTGGTGTTTTGCCGTTTCGCGAATCGGGCAAAAAGGTCGTTTTGCTCGTTGTCAATCAAAACGAACAGGAAACGCTGCAAATTCTTGATGCGTGCGACCGTCAAATCGACTTCGTGCAGTTTTATGGTCATGAAACGGAAGCAAAACGACTGGAAAATCATGTTCGCGTGCTTCGTCCTGTTTGTGATGAGGCAACATGCAACCGGTTGCTTGCGCAAAACGACATGCGATTTCAAAAAACCGATACGCCGCAGTTCGTGCTGGAATTGGTACCAGGAAAATTACCCGGCGGCAACGGGCAATGCTGGAATTGGTCGAACGCGGAACCATTTTGCCAAAGATTTCCGACGTTTCTTGCCGGCGGCATCACGCCGGAAAACGTTACCGAAGCAATACAATTTGCCAATCCCTACGGCATTGACGTTTCCAGCGGCGTTGAATCGGCACCGGGCGTCAAGGACATTGACAAAGTGAAACGTTTGATCGAAAATATACACAAAACACTCATTTTTAAGGACAACAACCATGAAAACCACACAACCTGATGACAACGGATATTTCGGGCAATACGGCGGGATGTATGTCGGGGAAACGCTTGTTTCACCGCTCAAACAACTTGCTGCTACGATGCGGAAAGCGTTTCATGACGACATGTTCTGGGGCGAATACCGCGAACTGCTGCGACAATATGTCGGTCGGGAGACGCCGTGTTATTTTGCCCGGCGACTGAGCGAAGCGATTAGATTGCAGAGCGAAGCGATCGGTTCGTCGAGCGACACGGTCGGCCCGGTCAATATCTGGCTCAAACGTGAAGACCTCGCCCACACCGGAGCGCACAAGATCAACAACACCGTCGGGCAGGCTCTGCTGGCCAAACGCATGGGCAAACGATGCCTGATTGCCGAAACAGGTGCCGGTCAGCACGGGGTGGCCACGGCGACGGTTGCGGCGTTGCTCGGGTTCGAATGTCGCGTTTTTATGGGAGCCGAAGACATCCGGCGTCAACAGCCCAACGTGTTGCGGATGGAATTGCTCGGCGCGGAAGTCGTTTCCGTTGAATCCGGGACCGCGACACTCAAAGACGCGATGAATGCGGCACTGCGTTATTGGAGCCAGGTGGTTGACGACACGTTTTACATTGTCGGAACGGTGGCCGGGCCGCATCCGTATCCGTACATGGTCCGCGAATTCCAGAAAGTCATCGGCGAAGAGGCACGCCGGCAAATGCTGCAACTGACAGGTAAACTGCCGGATTGCGTGATCGCGGCGGTCGGTGGCGGCAGCAACGCGATGGGGATATTTTATCCTTTTCTCAACGACGACACGGTCGAACTGGTCGGTGTTGAGGCGGCGGGGCACGGACTCGAAACAGGCGAACATTCCGCGTCGCTGACTCGCGGGACGCTCGGCGTTTTGCACGGCACCAAGTCCATGTTGCTCCAGGACGTAAACGGCCAGGTGCATGAAGCGTATTCGATTTCTGCCGGACTGGATTATCCGGGCGTGGGACCGGAACATGTCATGCTGCGTGACAGTGGCCGCGTTCGCTACGAAACCATCACGGACAAGGAAGCCCTCGAAGCGTTCCAATTGCTCTGCCGCACCGAAGGCATCATTCCTGCTTTGGAAAGCTCCCACGCCCTTGCCCAGACATTCAAAGAGGCCAAACGTTTCGGCGAACAATCAACCGCAACAAATAGTAAAGCACGTCCTGATCTCCTCGTCTGCCTCTCCGGTCGCGGCGACAAGGACTTGCAACACGTCGCGGGGTTTATTCGGTGAAGATAAGGTATTTCAGGATGAAACGAAGGTTATTCTCCCCCTTCAAACGACATTCACAGACAAATATAAGAGGCAACAAATATGAGCAGAATCACAAATACTTTTGAGCAACTCAAACGAGAAAACCGTGTCGCGCTGATCGGTTTCATCACGGCAGGCGACCCGGATTTTGAGCGGTCTTTTGACATCATCAGCACCGCCTGTGATGCGGGGCTCGACGTGCTGGAGCTTGGCATCCCCTTTTCCGACCCAACCGCCGACGGACCGGTGATTCAGCGGGCGTCGCAGCGTGCCATTCAGTCGGGCATGACTCTCGAAAAGGGGTTGCACTTCGTTCGGCGGCTTCGTGAAAAGCACGATTTGCCGATCATCATTTTCAGCTATTACAACCCGATCATCGCAATGGGGACCGAACGGTTCGTCACCGAGGCGATGGACGCCGGGGCCGACGGAGTCCTGGTCGTTGACTTGCCAAGTGAAAATGCTGACGAAATCATGCAATTTGTCGGCCAGGAACGGGACTTTCATTTTATCCGACTCATTGCGCCGACGACCGACCCGGTGCGCAGGTCGGAGATTCTTCGTGAGGCGGACGGTTTCGTCTATTGCGTTTCACGACGCGGTGTCACCGGAACAAACACGGCAACCAACACCATTGATTGGAACGAATTGGCGAAAGAAATGGTGGCCATGCGTGCAAAAACCACCGTGCCGCTTTGCATCGGATTCGGAATCAGCACACCGGAAGATGTCCATAATGTCGCAAAAATCGCCGACGGGGTGATCCTCGGAACGGTTTTTCAAAAATTCATTGAAGAGAACCCGGAAACAGCCCGGGAATCCGTGAAAACGTTTGTTTATGATATAAAGGCGAAAGGTGCGAGGTAAAAGGCGGACTTGAGTATTGTGACGACGAGAAAAAATGAACCGTGCTTCGAAGCTGCCTGTTGCGCCGACATGAAAAAAAGCTGCAAAACGGGGTTATCCTGCATGTCGGCGAGACAGGCGATTCCAGACAAGGGTCCAGACTCCCAAGTCCGATTCCGGAAAGCCGACATCAGCAGGGACATCAGTGCCGACATGATTTTCAGGGTTTTCAGGAAAAAGAAAGGACCATGTTCCGGAAAACAAGTGGGAGTCCGTCTCAATGACCAACCGATTCTTGTTCTGCCGAACAAATTGCCATGTTCCGGTGTCGATTTGCATCACCCGACCGCGACTGCCGGAGAGTTCCCCCTCAAAGTCGAGATAGAGCTTCCGGTGATCGAAAATCCTGACCGCCGAAATCGACCGGTTTTCCGCTGGTTGAGAAAAAAACTCCACGTCATTGATCCTCCAGGTCCAAAGCGTTTCCTGTTCATTTTCCAAAAGAAAATCAACATGAACGTCATCTTCCGTTTCATGCTTCAACAGCGTGAAGCGTTTTTTGGGGCGTGAATGAGTCATGGAGCTTCCGGCTCAATGTGAAAAATCTCGACCGGCAGAAGTTCGTGCTCGCCTATCGGAACAACAGCTCCATCGGAAATGATTTTCAGAATTTTTTCCTCTTCTCCGAGAAAATTGACGGTTCTCGCTTTGACAATCGGCTTAAACGAGCGAAACGGAACGTCTACCGCGCGACCTTCGGTTTCGAGGAGATAAACACGCATTCCGATCATCGGACGGCAAACATCGTCAAGTAAATGTTCAAACGGCACATATTCCGGCGAAACCGTGGGTTCCGGTTTGTGATCTTCCGGGTTGAGATCGTAACCGTGTCCCCATTCTCTCACGGAAAAGTCAATTTTCGGAGGTTCCGGCTGACGTGGGGCAAAGATCGGTTCCCATCGCTGAATCACGACATTTTTCGCCTCCACGGCAAAGAGCCACGCCGAAGGGATTTTCGGACTTGCACAACGCGTGACAAGCGGCATGTCTGGCGTCATGAAATCAAGTGCCGCGGGCATCGGGTATTCCTCGTTGATTGCGATTCCCAAGTGAAATGAACGTTTCTGCTCTCCCGGAACAATGAGAAGGGAATCCAGTTGCCGATCACCAACACGGCGGTGATACGGCAGACCGCCGAGTATCGTGACCGATTCGTTGTTGTCGCGGAAATCGACGAAATAAGGGGCCTCAAGAAATTTTGTTTCCGTCGGAAAGGTTCCCGTCCCGATTCCGAGACGCGGTTCGAGAAAACCGCTTCCCCAGGCAATTCTGGCGGCATAATAACTGTCCCAGGGCTGTCCGTCGGGCAGCACCGCCGGTTCCAGGACAATATCAAACGTAATGACATGTTTTCCACCAGTGACGGTGATGATTTCCTCGAATGTCGCGATGGGGGAACCATTCACGTGCATCAACCGTCCGGCAAGACGAAGTGACGCGACAAGCGGACCGTTGCGGAGTATCTCAATTTTGTCCGCCGACATGATGCTGTACCCACGGTTCATGTCTTCCGAACTTCGCGGGTCGTTTTTACGGTCTTTTTCGCCAAGACGAAACGCCAGTTGCTGGGCAAGCCGATTTCCCCGACGATTGTTGAGGTGAAGCGAACGAACGGCTCCTGTCGTCGGGTCAACACGCAGTTCAAAAAGATCATTACGGAGAAAATAGCCTTCCTCCGTTTGTTCGAAAAGCGGCGGCGTCGATGTTTTTTGAGATTTTTGAGGTTTGACATTGAAAAAACCGAGCCGCTTTTTCGGTTCGTTGGTCGTTTCGATGGTGTCAGGTGTTTTGGTTCCGGGACCGACCCAGGCGTAACCCATGCCGGGAACGGTCACGAGCACCTCTTTTCTTTCGTCGTTTTCCCGGGCGAACTTGACCGGCTCCTTTTTCTCAGGGAGCAACTCCAGGTCGGAAACGTCCAGGAGCACGTTCCGATCGAAATTCCACGGATTGACCAAAAGATACCCGTTTTTTTCCTCGTTTTTCCCGGCCACGGTTCCGGCGAACTCCTCCGTCATCCGTGACAGGGAGTCGGATTGCCTGAAAATCGCGGCGGCCTTGTCCGGGTTGTTCCCGTCTTTGTTTTCCTTCAGGTTGTTGTTTCCTTCCGGCTTGTTCCCGATCAAAGTTGCGGTGAGTGTCGCCAATCCCAAGGAAAGACAACGTTCCACCGCCCGTTCGTGGCGGTCTTTCCAAGAGGTGACGGGATTTTCCTGTTTTTCTTCGACCGACCGGACCAGGTGATTCGACTTGAACAAAGACGGCGGAAATTTCTCCGTTTTTCCCGAGTATCGGGTTGTCTCAAAGTATCCTGAAAGCGTGTAAAACCGACCGATCGTGGGGGCGAACTGGGCCATGGTCTTCAGATCGTGCAGCCAACGTTGCACGAATCCGGGAAAATGGGCAAACGTGACCGTCGGAACGTAATCCGATTCCAGGATTTTCCCAAGTTTTCGCGGCAAAAGCAGATATTGATTGTGGGCATTGGCGTCGACCGGATAGCGGACCAGCGTGTTGATTTTTCGTCCGTCCGGGGCCTGCCAATCGACCCGGCTTTGACGTTCCTCACCGGTTTTCCAGCCGTCGGTCGAAAAGAGAAGCATCCCTTGATAGCCGACCCGCGAAAGAATGGACGGGAGATTCGGAAGAATGCCATGTTGATGACGCATGTAAATATTCGGCTTTTTGCCAAGAATATTTTCGTAGTGAATCCGGGCCTTGAACAAATGGTCCATCAATTCCATCACCGGGAGCATGGACATCGGAACCCTGTCCGGATCGTCGGCAACGATGTTGGCCCGATCTTCGGCAACGGCCTTTTTCAGGAGTTCAAGCGTTTCTTCATGTTCGTGCATCATTTTATGGAGTAACTCCGACGGCAACACCAAATCAACGTGTTTTTCATGTTCCAGAGCATGACGAAGGCGGGCGGAAAGCGTCGTCGTTGCGGTGAGCGTCAGATCAAGAAAAAACGCCTGAACCGGATAGAAATATTCGCGTCCCTGTTGCACCAACTCGAAAAATCGCCGGATAGAGTCCTTGGCGTCCTCGAAATTGCCGTTCCGGTATCCTTTAATGGCATTGAGGGCATGATCCTGGAGTTGGGATTCGTTCGTCATGCTCATGTACCGCCGTTGTCGGGTCAAAAGCTCCGAAAGGAGATACACGGTTCCCATGGCATAAAACGCGTGAACAAACCAGTCTTCAAAGCCGTGTCCGGTCAATTCCAGTTTTTTGAGAGCCTGGGTGACGATTTCTTCACGGTCGGATTCATTAACGATCATGACCGTGTCGTCTCCCCGGGTGTATCGCCAGTCGCCGGGAACAAGCCACTCACAACACGGCGGAATCACCACCAATTTGTGAGGAGTCTCATAAGCAGGACCAGACGCCTTGTCCCAGCCGGGAAGTCTGCCGATGTTCTCGATCAGTGCCGGATGATAAAGCGCCGACCACGCCGACAGAAGCTGGTTGGCATCCTCAGACGAACGTTCGACAGGGAAATCTTCGAGAGAATAACTCGGAATCAGTGTAATCATGGGAGCAAAAGAAAATCAGGGATGCTCCCTGAGATGTTGACTGTTTTTTTGCGTCGGCTTTTTCGCGTCGGCTTGGTAAAAATCCGCGAAGAATATTGCGGTCCAGTGGTGAGTGGCTGGATTCTAGTCACTCGTCACTAGCCACCATGTTTTATGGCAGGTCAAAACCGGAATTTTCGTCAAACGGATCGACATCGCTGTCCGGAATGATGGATACTTCTCTGGAAGCGACAGGAGTCTTCGGCTTGGTCACTTGCACGGGCGTCTTGGGGGTTGAATCATTCTTGTCACCGAACGAATCGCTCTTGTCTGCAAAAGGATCACTCTTGTCTTCGACCGGGGGACTCTTCATGTCTCTGAAAGAATCACTCATCCGCCGACAATAATCGCGCAACCCTTTTTCCGCCTTGGATTGATCGTTATGGGCGGCGTATTCTTCCGTTTGGATGAACTCCAGCAACTCATTCAACGTGGAATCCAAAAATTTAGGCTGGTTCTTTTCCAATACGATGATTTGTGCCAAATCCAATATGCTGGTCAACGGTTCCAAAGGAGAAAAATCGTGCGGTATGTCAGTGACGGATAATTCCTTGGCCTCTTTCTTATATTTTGCAAAATCTTCGTTGGTAACACTTTTGGAATCAATCATCTTTTGAGTATCTCTGTAAAATGATCGAAAACGCCATTTGATCATCGTTTTAGGAAACTTGTCGAGTTTTTTGATTTCTTCACCCAAAGCATTAAATTCGGCTTCATATTCCGGTCGTTCAGATGAGAGCAAATCCAGTGCGGCCAACTTGACTTTATATCCATTTTCAAGCGTTTCGTCGTTTTTGCTCAAGGCGATCATTTTCTCTCCGGCGGCGATTCCGATCGGGCCGTATTCGAGTCGAAAACGCTTTTCATCTTCCGGCGTTTTGACACTTTTCTGCATTTCGGCAAAGATGCGTTCGCAATAAGCACCAGCCTCTTCCGCCGTTTTTACATTCTCCAGGGAAGCCAGGGCACTCTTGTTTTTGGCCGGGGCACTTGGGGCACTGGCTTTGGCCGGGGGACTCTTCACGTCTTCGAAAGGATCATCCGTATCATCGAAAGGATCACTTCCATCTCCAAACGGATCACTCTTTTCTTCAACCGGGGCACTGTTGTTTTTGGCCGGGACACTTGGGGCAGGGGATTTGGCCGGGGGACTCTTAGCATCTCCGAAAGGATCATCCGTATCATCGAAAGGATCGCTCCCGTCTCCAAACGGATCGCTCTTGTCTTCGACCGGGGCACTGTTATTTTTGGCCGGGGCACTCGGGGCACGGGTTTTGGCCGGAGGACTCTCAGCCATTCCGAAAGGATCAACCAAATCCTCTGAGGAAACGGCATTGTCATCGGTATCAAAGATGTTCTGGAAGTCATCAACGTTGCCACTTGTTCCGGCCTGCTGCCCCCCTTGGAAAACGCTTGCAAAATCCGAGCCGAAATCATCGGTTGCATCCTCACCAAGTTCGAAATCATCGCTGTGTTTTTCAGGACGCTGGATGACAAGACTTCGCGAGACTTTTTTGCGGTTTTCAGGAAGAACGACTTTTTTGTCGATTTCGGCTTTGAAAATATTGTCTTCCGTGAAAGCCGGAACCTGATCAAGGGGCGTTTCGTTTGCCGATGTCATTGTCGCATCAAAAGGAGTGATCGCTTTTGCCCCGAAGGGAACCGGAATTTTGGCTCCCTTCTTTGTTTCTTCCGGAGGTTGGGCGGCGGTTCCTTGTTGGATGATCGTGTTATAGATGTCGAGGTCCCGTTTTTTCTGGACGTCAAATTCATCTTTTTTCAGCTTGGCCTGATCCTCGTTCCATTTCTTTTTGGCCTCGCGACGAAATTTTTCAATGCTGAGACGTTCGCGTCCCTGAATTTTTTCGAGTGCCTTGGGAACACTGTAAGGACGTCCTGCCTGGGAAAGCTCAAGTGACGCGGCATAATCATAATCCTTGGCGGCCATGTCCTGGTTACCCAGCCGGAATTGGGAAAGACCACGATAAAAGTATCCCCGCGGATCGGCACTCCCTTGCGATTCCATGGTGTTGAAAACCCGGACGGCTGTTGCGTAATCCTTGTTATTGAACGCGTAAACGCCTTCCCCATAAAGTGTTTCCAGGGAATGAGCATCCGCAGAAAAAGCAACCTCCAAGGCTCCTCCGATGAAAAGAAACACCGAAATAGCCAAGACAGGAAGGCTAGAAAAACTCCTCACGATCGTCATTACGCCACTCCACCTATGATAAGACGAAAAACTGCCCCGAATTTATGACGCGGGTTATCGCAAAATGCGAACCAAATCACTATAATATCCCATTGGCTCCAAGTTATTATCATAATCCACTTTTATCTGTGTGGCAAGTTTTTTCGCCTGCTTTTTCCTGATCCTTCTTATTTTTTTCTTCGTTTTCTTCGTCTTTCCTCGTTATTTTTCAGGTCCTTCAACAACCCCGGTTTTTCACACAATGAACGGAATCAATACACAAAATTTTTCTGAAAATCTCCTCAAAAATTCTGAAAAATTCTCCCTCAGAAAATGGTACAACGGAACATTTCCGCTCGTTTTCCTTGGTGTCCTTTGTTACACGCTTGCATTACCGAGATTTAACCTGACGTTTTTGGCCTGGTTTGCCTCTTTTTTCTGGACACCAATCATACTTCGTGAAAAACTGACCGGAAAACGTCCTTTTTTGAAAATCTACCTTGCCGGGGTGATCTTTTGGGCCATTGCCGTTCACTGGGTCTGTTTTCCGTATTGGGCAACCTGTTTCGGCTGGGTCGCCATGTCGTTTTATCTGGCGTGTTACATTTTTCTGTTTTTCGTGATGGCCCGAGGGCTTGTCCACCGGTTGCGGATTCCTGTCGTTCTTGCGATGCCGATTGCTTGGGTTTCCTCGGAATGGCTCCAACGTCAGATGCTCGGCGGATTCAGTTTCGGCGCCATTGAACATACCCAAGTCCATCACGTCCTGTTGATCCAGATTGCCGATCTTTTCGGTGAATATACCGTCGGGGCACTGATCATTTTTGTCGGCTCGACTCTCGGGACGAATTTGCCGGTCAACCTTGAAAATCTGCAGAAAGAAAATCAACAGAAACGGTTCTTTCCGAAACGATTATTTGCAACTTTGGGGGTCTGTTTCTTTGTAATATTGATCGTTATTTGTTACGGTTTTTATCGTACAAGATCGGTTTTAGCACCGGTATTGAGGAAAGGTGAGCCGGGATACCAGGTTGCGTTACTTCAGGGGACGGACCGGGCGATTCTCAATGCTCCTCTCGATTGGTACGAAAAGGTTTACGACAATTACATTGCTTTGGCCAAAGAAGCGGTCAAGGCCAGACCGGATTTGGATCTGATGATTTGGCCGGAAAGCACGTCGATTTATCCCTGGGGAGAGTTTGGAGATTCTGGGAAACCTGAAGAAACTTCGCCGGGACAACAGTCCGAGGATGAACGCAAGTATGACAAGGATGACGAACGCAAGTATTACGACCAGGCACGGCAAATCGTCCGGCAGGTAACCCGGTACTTTGACACCGCCATGATTCACGGGATTCCGGGTTATGTTGAAGGTGCCGACGGAAAAAGGAACACTTACAATTCCGCGCTTTTGATGGACCGTCACGGAACGCCGCTTGCCCGATATGACAAAATGCAGCTTGTCATTTTTGGAGAATACGTTCCGTTTGCCGATTGGCTTCCGGATGATTTTTTCCTCAAAACGCTTTGTCAACGTTCTTCCTGGGGAAAGGCTCCGGTCAATGTTCCGCTTCCCGACCGGTCCGGCACCCCCAAACTCAACGCATCGGCCAACATCTGTTTCGAGAGTTCGATCCCGCAGTTGATCCGTAATCAGGTGCTCCAATTACGACGTGAAGGAACCGAACCCGACGTGTTGATCAACATCTCGAACGATGGTTGGTTCCGACATTCCTCGCAAATCGACATGCACCTTGCGACTCATATTTTCCGGGCGATTGAAAACCGGAAGCCGTATCTTTCGGCAACCAACGGCGGCTTCTCGGTTTCGATTGACGGCAATGGCAGAATTCTCGAATGCGGCAAGCGGAACATTCCGTCGGTTGTTTTTGCCGACGTTTACCCCGACGGACGGGTTCCCCCGTATCATTTTTGGGGCGATTGGTGGATTTTTGCCTGTTTTCTGCTGTCGTTGCCCGGTCTGGCCTCATGGAAATTCGTCTTATGGAAATCCGAAAAGACGGCTTCGCTTGAGGCTGTGTCAAAAAATTAGGCGATTTTATTGGTCGTCGCATAAGAGTTTGGCAGCAGTGCCCGGCCGTAACAAAGCGAAGGTATACCGGAGTCGATAGGGATGGTCGTTTGGTCAACAAACGTTCCAACCGCTTGCGTTGCGGGATCAAACGCCCGTGCGTTTGCCTGCCGGGAGGCATTTTTTTAAACGTCCTTTGTTATGTGCGTTCATAGTTGGTCAATTTGGAAAGTTGTAAAACTTTGCACCTCAGGACGTTGAAAATGTCTCCGACGGGCAACGTGCCGTTGTATCGCCCAGCGTGCCGCTGGATCGCAATATTCTTCACAAGTTTTATATCGGAGATGGTAAAGTTGCGGTGTTTGGAACCAAAAAACTCTTCTCCTCAGCCAATCATCCGTAAACCGAGACTGACCCAGATCGGCGTGGTGATCAGGCCGAAAAGCGTGTTCGACAAGATCACGTCCATTGCCGTCGATTCATCGCCGCTGTAGTGTTTGGAGAGCACGATTGGAAAAATCGCCGACGACATCGCCGCGTGAACGACAATCACTCGTTTCATTTCCAGGGAACAGGGGAAATCAAGCAACGTCCAAAGAAATAAACCGGGAAGCACGACCAACCGAATCAAACACGACCAAAACGCGATTCGGGCGGTCTTTTTCCAGTTGGCGAGAAGCCGTTTACCGTCAAACAGATCGGCGAGACTCAGTCCGATCAGAAAAATGGAAATAGGAATGGACGCCCCTCCGAAAAGATGAATCGTGTTGACCAGAAACTTCGGAATGTGAGGACCAATGTGCGTGATATTGATGATAATGGCAATCACGATGGCGCAAGTCGGGGCATTGACAGCCCGCCAAAGGACGCTGCGATTTACGCGGCCCCCCATTGTCATGACGACGATCGTCCAGATGGAAAGCTCAGTTCCCAGATTCTGAACGAACAAAACACCGGTGGTTTTCCCTTCGTCCTGAAAAAGGTGATCGACCAGCGGAATCGGGACAAATCCGTAATTTAGAATCCCGACACATGCCGCAAAGGTGCAAACCGATTTCCAGGAGTCCAAACCGGTCAGTTTTTTGGGGAGGATGGCGACAACAAATCCGACCAAAATCCCGACAAGCGTCATCCCAAACCCCATGATTGGCGGGAGATAAAGATTGCTGGCATCGTCGAAGAGTCCCTCGGCCCGGATGATCCGGTCGAGAATCAGGCACGGCATAAGGATGTTGACGGTGACGTGAAAAACCGACGCGTCCGCCGTTTGCGGAAACCACCCCTTTTTGCGGTAAAAAACGCCGCAACCAAGAATGACAAACACCGCAATCACCATGTGAAACGGGGCCGTGAATGATTCCAAAAAATGATCAAGCATGATTGCCAAGACATGGGGGGTGCGGAAAAAACAACGCGGCCTTTCATTATGCCATGTTTTTTCCAAAGGGGAACGAGCCGCCCTGAAAAATATCTTTGCATTTTGCGATGCACTGCTGCCAAATTCTTATGGGACGGCCAATATTTTACACAAAATTTACCTGTTTTTACGTTCTTTCTAAATAATTTGAAGTGAAATTTATCCTTTTGGCGATAACCGATATATCTTGGTGGAACTTGTGTACAGAATTTCAAGGAAGATGATCGTCATGACAAGGATATTTGTACTATTCATCGTTGTTTTCAGTTTAAGTGTAGCGGTAACAAAAAATCTCGGTGCTTCTGAAGGACAATCCTCCGAAAAACATGGGATTCAGATCGGTGGTTGGTTGGAAACAGGCGTTTTTACCAATGAATATGGGTCGCGAGGGTCGAATGTCAGCCCATTCGGCAACCCCGACGGCCATTGGGGCGACAATGGAAACGGTGCCGCTTTGGGGGGCTTGAGAAATGCCGATTTTAATGTCAATCAGGTCGGTCTTTATGCCCATAAGGAACGTCGTTTGTACTGCGGTTGGGATTGGGGATTCAAAGTGGAAGGTGTCTTCGGAACCGATGCCTGGATCGCACAATCATGGGCGGACGGGCCGAACAATCACTTCGATTATGCCTGGGGGACCGGTGATTACGGCTTTGCCATCCCGCAATTCTACGGTGAAATCGGGTATCACCATTGGGGACTCAAAATCGGACGTTTCGATTCCCCATTTGCGCAAGACGAATACTCCGCGACGCATCGCTTTTTTTACAGCCGTTCACTGGCGTTCAATCTCGACCCGGTTGTCGGTGCCACGGGAGCCTTGTTGGACTACAAATTCAATAACCGCCTGAGCGTTTTCGGGGGTTGGGTGGCCGGATTCGACACCGTTGCCAATACCTATCATGATTCGGTCGTCCTTTTGGGAGCACGGACCAAAGTGACGAAAAACGTGAACCTCGCCTATACGGCAGGCATCGGAACCTTGGGGGAACGTGCCCCCGCCCATTTCCCCAAAACCGATCTCTTTCGTCAATCTCTTGGGACCGAGTGGGAAATCAATCACTGTTGGCAATATAACCTCAACTACAACATGGTCAATTACAACAGTGAGCACCATCGTTTGGCAGGATACGGCCTCAACAATGAGTTGATTTATAAACTCAGTTACCGCTTGGCCGTCGGATTGCGTGGGGAATGGTATCGCGATTCCGGAGAAATCACTCATGAATCGATTGACAATTATCAAATCAGTCTCGGCGCGAACTGGACACCGGTTAGCTATATGACCATCCGTCCGGAACTACGTCATGATTGGGCTAAAGACCGTTTTGGTGCCGCTGCGGACAAAGACCGACAATTCTCCTATGGTATGGCCATGGTCTGTCGTTTCTAAAAGCGTATTCTAGAGCGTCCTAAAATCTGGTCTGGTGCAAATTGGGTTATTTTGGTAAACTTTGTGAAATTGAATTTTCCAAGGAAACATTTTTCACGGAGGAATGGATGCCTGCCCCTTATTCACTGGATT
>Ga0123353_10007411_pt1 | contig 14815 bp, 12 predicted proteins | sample TergutLab28metaG_3_FD_92763 | JGI IMG/M metagenome (GOLD analysis project Ga0123353, IMG submission 92763) | Labiotermes labralis P3 segment gut microbial communities from Petit-Saut dam, French Guiana - Lab288 P3 | ecosystem: Host-associated > Arthropoda: Insects > Digestive system > Gut ... | reverse complement strand
TAAATCTGAAATAGTGCGGATGCCGTATTTTTCCGCGACCTGCGTGCGTATGACCAAACCCTGCCCGTCGTTGGCGGTAGAAAAATCGAGCCAAGCGATGTCGAAACGCGCATCGTATTCGCGCTTGACCAATTCGTAGACTTCAAGCGGAACCGTAAGCAAATCGAGCTGCAGCACGGACAGCAGGCCGGTGCCCGTGTACTCGGGATACAGGTCGATTTCACCGCTGACGATCGCGTCGTGGATGCTGTCGCTCGGCATGGCGGGTACGCGCAAAACTTTGAGGCCCGCGGCTTCGAGCGCCTGCGCGTAAATTTCTGCGACGACAATGCTTTCGGTAAAATCTTTGCTGCCTATGCGGATCTCGTATTCTTTCCGATTGCATGACGAAAAGAAAAAAACCGAAACAAGCGCGGCCAATAAGCAGGTAAACGCCAATCTACCGATTTTGATGTCCATACATGTTCCCCTCCGTATATGCAATTATTTGCCGTTCATAACGACCATAGCCAAACTGTCGAACAAATTGGCGCTGACATATCCGTTCCAGTCCGCGTCTTCGCCGAGCCAGCCCGCGTGAACAGCGGCCGATGCGAAATGCACGCCCCATGCGGGCACGTCTTCAACTGCCGCGTCAGCCGGCGCGACGACATGAAAAAGTTTTGTCATGATAACGCAGAGTTCGAGGAGCGTGATGCGCCTCTCCGGGCGGAAGGTTCCGTCGCCGTAGCCTGCCACGAGGCCGATGCTCGCCGCGGTTTCTACCGCCGCAAAATAATCCGCTTCCGGATCGACGTCCGTGAAAAAAAATTCTGTTTCGTTTTTTTGAAGACCTAGCGCTTCAATCCAAAAAACGAGCGCTTGCGCCCGCGTGACGAAACCGTCAACCTGCGAGTCTTGCGCCGCGCCGAAAAAAATCGAGCGCTCCGACGTTCTGGCAATAACAGGAGGGCCGTCTTCACGCGGGCCTTCGGCAAAATATTTGACATAACCCTTGGCGGAAATTTCTGCAAACGCGGTACCGTTTTCGTCTGTCAAGACCGCCACCGAATATCCGTTAGGGAGCGCTATGCGTATCGTCACGCCGCTCACGGGCTCCGTTGTTTTTTGCTCCACCCACGTTTCGTCTTCGAGCGCCCAGCCGGTATGCGTGACGCCCGTGAAAAACTGCAGGCCGAGCGGCGTCGCTTCGCACGAAAAGTCTGTGAGTATTGCGGTTTCGATTGGCGAGCCGAAAAATAAAATAACTTCGTCATTTTCTTCGAGTACGAAGAGCGATAAATCATTGGTTTTTATTATTTGTGCGCCGCGTTGTATATAGCAAATCCAAACGCATAGAGAGCTGTCTCCGTTTGCGCCGCCTTGGCCGCCCACCGTTAAAACGGAACCGTCTTCTGCAAACTCAACCGCATATCCTGTTAGAGCGCTCCATCCGCTGACGGCTTCAAAAGCGTTTTCCGCTTGAACCGCAGCGCCGCCCAACGATCCGTTTTGCGCTTCCGTTCGCACGGTTACGTTAAATGTTTCGCGTCCGTCCGTTTCTTCCGCCGACAAAACAAGCGGAGATAAAAATATTGCGGCGGCGATTATAAACGCCGTTATGCGCCGCATCGGCATCATCCTTTCTTGACGAGCATATACGGGCAGTATAACACAGCAAGTTGCTTTACAAAAATTAATGGTATAAAATGCAGCCAAAATAAAATCCGTTGGAGGTTTAAATCGTGGCGTATGTAATCAACGACGAGTGCATCAATTGCGGCGCGTGCGAAGCCGAATGCCCCACATCCTGCATTTCGCAGGGCGAAAAAATTTATGTGGTCAACGCGGACGAATGCGTCGATTGCGGCGCGTGCGCCGGCGTGTGCCCGGTCGACGCGGTAAAAGAAGGATAATTGCAAGCAAAATGAGAAGCCGCCCGGCATGGGCGGCTTCTTGCCATTATCAAAATTATACCGCCTTAAGCTTGGAGGACAGCGATGCGGATAAAAAAATTGTTTATATGTTTGGCGGCGGCAGTATTGATCCCGGCCTGCTTAACATCATGCGGCAAAAAAAACGACGTGTCGTTCATATTCGCGACAGGCGGCACGGGCGGCACATATTTTCCGTACGGAACCATACTTGCGCAAAAAATATCGGACGTTAACGAGTATATAACGATTGAAGTTGCGGCGACCGGAGCGTCGGTAGAAAATATCAGAATGATTGACAGCGGAGCCGCGCACATTGCGATCGCGCAAAACGACGTCACGGACTATGCGTACAATGCGACCCATTCGTGGAACGGCGAAGCGATAAAAAACATTTGCGTATTGATGTCTTTATACCCGGAGGTGTGCCACTTGGTCGTGGCCGCAGATTCGGATATCGTAAGCGGGGCGGACCTCAAAGGCAAACGAGTTTCGATAGGAGATTCCGGCTCCGGAGTGGAAGCGAACGCAATACAAATTATAGCGGCATACGGCCTTACGGTTAACGATATCTACCAGGAGAACCTTGGCTTTGCTTCTTCGGTCGCGGCGCTCGCGGACGGTTCGATCGACGCTTTTTTTATGACGGCGGGCGCGCCAAACACACTGCTGCGCGAAACCAACGACGCGGTGCCGCTGCGTATAATAGGTTTGAGCGAGAGCGTAATAAACGGATTGATATCAAGGTATCCGTATTACACGAAAGCCACCATCACGCACGATAACTATCCGTTTTTATATGAGCCGGTATATACCGTGGCGGTGCTCGCAACGCTCGTGGCAAGCCCGGCAATAAGCGACAAATGCGCTTACGACATAGTCAAGACCATAATCGAAAACAAAAACGCCATTTCTGTAGCGCACATAAAAGGGACATACATAAATTCGGAGTACGCCGTGCAGGGGATAAGCATCCCGATGCATCCTGGCGCCGAAAAATATTTTAAAGAGATCGGAGTACTCCCATAAAAAAAAAGATCGCGGCTGCCGTAATTTTTATTGCGGCAGCTTTTCTTATTTTTATTTCCGTTTACCCGGAAAAAATTTATTTGACGGTTTCGGATGCGGCGAGCGGAAAAATAATTTGGCTCGACGAAATATACGACGGCGAAATTTTTTTCGTCGAATATTTCCATTCGGTTAACAGAAGCCCGGTTGCCGACGTTTACGGCGTCGCGGACGGCGGGCTTTTTTTTGCGGGGACAAGGTTTTATTCGTTCGGTGCGGGAATGCCGGAGGAAAATATTTTTTTTTGCGGCGACGGTTCTGTTTTTGCGGAATGCGGTGCGAAAATGCCGCACGCGGCTTACGCCTCGGGCTATATTGCCGAGCAAACGCTTGTGTTCCGCGGCGAAAAGTATTCGTTCGGCAAATTTGCCGCGCCCGGAAAAATAATCAAGCTCGCAGTAAAAAAAATTATGCCGCATAAAAAAATATTGTTGCAAATTTTTTCGCACAGTTTAAAATAGCGAAGAAACGTTCGATGAGATCGTTACAAACTTAAAGGAGGCCATTTATGGCGGAGCCGAAAAAGGTAAAGGTTTGCAAAAAGTGTTCGGGCTTTGACGTTGCCGAATTGAAGGGCAAGGTAAAGAGCAAGGACTACACCACCGGATGCATTGGACGCTGTTTGGGCGGCAATCCGGAGCTGCAGGGCAAGTTTTACGGATTCCTTAACGGCGAATTCGTAGTGTGCGACACGAAAGAAGAGTTCTTCGCAAAAATTGCGGAAGTCGCTTAAAAATAACGAACAAAAAAACACGGGGACGCCCCGTGTTTTTTTTTGCCCGTTTGACCGGAAAATAATTGTCAAATTACTCACATAGTTCTTAATGGTTTGATTGGTAATTAATCGCCGTTGTTAGAAACGCCTCGATATTTTCCGGCGGCGTGCCCGCCTGTATTGCGTGCGACGGCGCGCATATGTAGCCGCCGCCTTTGCCGAGCACGCGAAGGCGGTCTTTTACTTCGCTGACGACGTCTTCGCGCGTGCCGAACGGCAGCGTGCTCTGCACGCTGACGCCTCCGTGGAAGCATAGCCTGTCGCCGTATAAATCTTTCAAAATTTTCGGGTCCATTCCCTTTGCGTCAAACTGCAATGCTTCCAAAATATCCACGCCCATGTCGATAAGACCCGGCACGGCTTCCGCCACCGAGCCGTCCGTATGGTACATCACCTTGACTCCGTAGGGCTTGACCGCGTCTATCAAACGCTTGTGGTGCGGCTTGACCATCCTGTCCCACATTGACGGCGACATCAGGAGCCCGTGCTGCCCGCCGATGTCGTCGCCGCCGAACAGTATGTCGAAACGCCCGCGCCCTGCCTCCAGCACCTTGCGGAAAAACATGACGAAATAATCCGTCACCCTTTCCATAATTGTCCACGCTATGTCTTCGTTTTCTATCATGTCGGAAAAAAAACGCTCGAAGCCGCGCAGATACCATGCGTGCTCGAAGATCATGTATGTCCCGCACATCAGCGCGTAGGTATTTTTTCCGCCGTTGATTTTTTTTATTTGCTCGTCAAAATCCGATGTGTCAAACCAATCAGCCTGCGGCCAAAGATAATCGAAAAGCTGCGAGGCGTCGGTCGCGCAAGCGAGCGGATTTTCGCTTATCTCGTAATAGACGCCGCCTCTCGTATATTCGACGGGTTTGCGCGGCACGCCCCAAATGTCTGTGCGTGATCCGTCCGGCCGCGCGTCGAATTTGTCTGCCGGCCCGCAGTAGCGCGGCGCGACGTACCGAATGTCCGTAAAGCTTGAAAGCCATGCGTCGGTTTCGGCAAATGTTTTATGGTTCAAATATTTCCGCAGTTGATCTTTGGCGGGCGCGTTGACACCGTGGCCGAGAGTTATCGGCGCGCGGTCCGCCTCGCGGTGAGCGAGAGCGGCAAGCACGCGCTCGCGGGAGGTTGTTTCGGCGTGCGCAGGCATAAAAAACCCCTTCCTTCGTTTGTTAGGCGCAGCTTTATGTTGGCTGTTTGTATACAAAGCATCTTTGTATTATACTTCCGCAAGCTCACGAAGGCGGGGATTTTTTTGGCGGTTAATCAAACCGAACGTAAGCTGCGGCTTGCGTTTGCCGTATGCGTTTTGATTTTTGCGGGAATAATTTATGTGTGGACGATTTTGAACAAGCCGTTCGCCGAAAATTTCGGCTGGGACGAGGCGCAGCTCGGTTGGAACTACACGCTCACAATAATGTTTTTTTGCCTCGGCTGTTTCGCGTCGGGCAGGCTTACGAATCTGACCACCCCGCGTTTCCGTTTTATAGCGGCGGCGGTGCTTTTGTCCGCCGGATTTTTTTTGACTTCGAGGCTCGAGCCCGGCGACGCGGTATGGAAACTTTATTTGGCATACGGGATTATGTCGGGCACCGGCATCGGCTTAGTATACATGACGATCATCGGGCTTACCAACGCGTGGTTCCCCGACAAGCCGGGGCTTTCGTCCGGGATTATGCTGATGGGCTTCGGGCTGACCACGCTTGTTATCGGCGGAATAGCGGATAAATTTATAAGCGCGTCGGAAGATGGCTGGCGCATGGTTTACACGGTGCTCGCGGCCGTGCTCGGCGCGATATTTATAGCCGCTTCCGTCATCGTCAAGCCGCCGCCCGAGGGCACGGTTTTTCCCGAAGCGAAAAGCAAAAAAAAATTAGCCGCGCACGAAATAATAAATTTTTCGCCGAAAGAAATGCTGCGCCGCCCGTCGTTTTATCTGCTGTTCGCGCAGATCACATTGATTGCGGCCGTGGGTTCGGCGGCGATCGCATTTGCGCGGCCCATACTTCAAACGGAGTTTTTTATCGAGTCGCCCGCGGGGATAATCGGCGCGGTTTCGATTTGCAACGGCTTGGGAAGGCTCACGCTCGGCGCGCTTTTTGACAGGCTCACCGTCCGCAGGACGCAATTGTTTATCAGTTCGGTGGCGTTGTCCGCGCCCGCCGCTATTTTGGCGGGCATCGCGTTTAATTCGTTGCCCGTAGGCGTCATCGGCCTGATGCTCTGTTATTTTTCTTACGGGTTCGCCCCGACGATGGGCGCGATTTTTTCGCAGCGTTTTTACGGGCCGAAAAATTTCGCGCAAAATTTTAGCATATTGAATTTAATTTTGGTGCCCGCTCCTTTCGTCGCGCCGCTTGCAGGCGCGCTGTACAACTCGAGCGGCACTTTTTTTACGCCGTTTGCGATTTTATCCTGCTTTGCGATTGCTGGCGCGGTTATAAGTTTATTCATAAAGAAAGCGTGATTTGAATATGAAGATGATTATGCTTGGCAACGAGGCGGTTGCGCGGGGGCTCTACGACGCCGGGGTCTGCTTCGCGTCCAGTTATCCGGGCACGCCGTCAACAGAAATTACGGCGGCTATCGCCAAATATGAAGGCGTGTACTGCGAATGGGCGCCGAACGAAAAAGTTTCGCTCGAGGCCGCATGGGGAGCGTCGCTCGGCGGGCGCCGTGCTTTTTCCGGCATGAAGCACGTCGGCTTGAACGTCGCGGCCGACCCGCTGTTTACTATGTCGTACACGGGCGTCAACGCGGGCGTCGTAGTGGCGGTCGCGGACGACCCGGGCATGCATTCGTCGCAGAACGAGCAGGACTCGCGTCATTACGCCGTATCGTCGAAGGTGCCTATGCTCGAGCCGTCCGATTCAAGCGAGTGCTATCTGTACACAAAATATGCTTACGAATTGTCCGAAGAATATGACACGCCGGTTCTTGTCAGGCTCTGCACGCGCATTTCACATTCGCAGAGCGTTATCGACGCCGGGGAGCGAGTGCTGCCGCCGATCAAGCCCTACGAAAAAAATATCGGCAAGAATGTGATGATGCCGTCCACGGCGGTTTTTCGGCACCCGATTGTTGAAGAGCGCACGCAAAAACTTGCGGCGCTCGCCGAAATTTCGCCGCTCAACAGAATCGAATGGGGCGGGACGGACGTCGGAATCATTTGCGCCGGAACCTCGTACTGCTACGTAAAAGAAATTTGCGGCGTGGACGTTTCCGTTTTAAAACTCGGCATCATTTATCCGATGCCGGACCGGATGATATGCGAATTCGCATCGAAGGTAAAAAAATTGATTGTTGTCGAGGAGCTCGACCCGTTTATAGAAAATCACGTTAAAAGCCTCGGGATAAAATGCTCCGGCAAAGACATGCTGCCCATATGCGGCGAGTTTACGCCGAATATTGTCGCAAAGGCGCTCGGCTATCCGTTTGCGGAAGGCCCGGAGTTTGACGCGGCGCTGCCCGTGAGGCCGCCCGTCATGTGCGCGGGCTGTTCGCACAGAGGTGTTTTTTATACGCTCGCGAAACTGGGGACAACCGTTTTCGGCGACATCGGCTGCTATACGCTCGGCGCAGGCGCGCCGCACAGATCAATGGACACGTCTCTCTGCATGGGCACATCCGTAAGCGGACTGCACGGCTTTATGCACGCCGAAGGGAACGAGGCGGCAAAAAACTGCGTCTGCGTGATAGGCGACTCCACGTTCATACACTCCGGGGTTACGGGGCTGATAGACATCGCGTACAACGGCGGAGACTCGACGGTAATAATTTTAGACAACTCCACCACCGGCATGACCGGGCACCAAGAAAACCCAAGCACGGGAATTAACATATGGGGCGAACCCGCAGGCAAAATCGATCTCGAAGCGCTCTGCCGTTCGCTCGGCATTAAACGTGTGCGGGTCACAGACCCGTACGACTTGGCCGCGTGCGAAACGGCAATAAAAGAAGAGACTGCCGCTAAAGAGCCGTCCGTTATCATTGCGCGCAGGCCGTGCGCGCTGCTAAAAAAAGTAAAGAACAACCCGCCGCTTTTTATCGACGAAGACAAGTGCAGGGGATGCATGATGTGCATGAAGATAGGCTGCCCCGCGCTTACTTCGGCGGGCAAAAAAATTAAACTTGACGCCACGCTGTGCGTCGGGTGCGAAGTTTGCACGCAGCTTTGCAAATTCGAGGCGTTTAAAAACAACAGGGCGGAGGCTGACGCATGAAAACGAAAAATGTGATGATCGTGGGCGTCGGCGGACAGGGCAGCCTGCTCGCGTCCCGTTTGGTAAGCCGCTTGCTTATGGACGAGGGCTTCGACGTAAAAGTTTCGGAAGTGCACGGCATGAGCCAGCGCGGCGGGAGCGTCGTCAGCTATGTCCGTTACGGCGACAAGGTTTATTCTCCGATCATTGACAGGGGCGGAGCGGACATGGTCGTTTCGTTCGAGTTGCTCGAAGCCGCGCGCTGGCTAAACTACCTCGCGCCTGACGGTTTGATGGTGACCAACACGCAGCGCATTTCGCCGATGCCTGTGATAACCGGCGCGGCAGCATACCCGGAGGATCTCGTCGGGCAAATGAAGCTCGCGGGCGCGCGCGTCGAAGCGTTCGACGCTCTGGCGGCGGCGCTGGAAGCCGGTTCGAGCAGGGCGGTCAACATAGCGATGATCGGACGCGCTTCAACATTTTTTTGCCCTGACGACGAAAAATGGCAGCGGGCGATAGACGCGGTCGTACCCAAACAGTCTCTCGAAATAAATAAAAGAGCTTTTATATTGGGAAAGAAGGGCTGACATGAAACCGAATGTGCATTTTATACATTTAAAGCCGCACGAATTGGCGGAACGCATAGCGGACTGCCCTTTGGCGTATCTGCCGCTCGGCACGCTTGAATACCACAGCTATCATTTGCCGCTCGGCGCGGACGGAATGCAGGCGGACGCATTTTTTACGGAGCTTGCGGAAAGCGTTGGCGGCGTGGTGCTGCCGATGCTTTTTTTGGGCACGGCGCAGGCTAAGGTAGTGGACGGCGCGGAGCTTCACGGCAGCGACATACCGTGCGGGCAGATACTGCCGGGCAGCCTTTACCGCATAAGCGACGAGCTGTTCGCGGAAATAATTGAGAACATTGCGAAACTGTGCGTCCGCACGGGCTTTAAAGCGCTTTGCGCTTTCGGGCACGGGCCGTCAAACGCGGGCTTTTACAACCTGAAAGATAAAATGGAAGAAAAATACGGAATAAAATTTATCAACTGCTGGCACGAAAATCCCGACCCGGAGCTGCTGTTTATGGCGGACCATGCGGCCGTGAGCGAAACCTCGGTGATGCTGCATTATTTCGAAGATCTTGTTGACATGACCCTTCTGCCGAAAGATTTGAACGAATGGCCGCTCGCGGTGAGCGGAAATGATCCGAGGCTGTATGCGTCAAAAGAACTCGGAAAAAGAACCGTCGAATGCCACTTGGAAATTATGAAGCAAAGACTCAACCAATTGATGGAGTCGATAAAATAAAAGTTCCCAAAAGTTTTCGCCTTTACATAAATTAAAAATAAATGGATATTCAAGAACCGAGCTGACAATCATGCCCGATACAATTGAAATGAAAATACCAAAAAGGATCACGGCCGCTCTGCTCAATTCGATTACGGCCGGAGTTACGCCGCGCCTCGGCATCGAGCATATAGCAGTGGGACGCAAGCGCGAGATCGAAACGCTGCTGGCGGATTTAGATAACATAGGCGAGGGCGGATCGGTGTTCCGTTTTATCGTAGGGCGCTACGGAAGCGGCAAGAGTTTTTTATTGCAGATAATCCGCCAGTACGCGACGGACCGCGGCTATATAGTCGCGGACGCGGACCTTTCTCCGGAGCGCAAGCTGATAGGCGGAAACAACGGCGGGCTCGCGACATACCGCGAGCTGCTGCGCACAATGTCGTCCAAGGTGAGGCCGGACGGCGGCGCGCTTACCGCGCTGCTTGAAAAATGGATAGATAATATAAGGGTTTCGCTGCTTGCAGGCGGAGCGGACGAAGCCGAGCTGCCGCCGCTTGTCGAAAAAAAGATTATGCTCGATATTTCGCAAACCGAAGGGTTCGTGCACGGCTACGATTTTTCTAAGGTTCTGCAGGCGTATTGGCGCGGCTTTAATCTAAACGACGACAATTTAAAAAGCTCCGCGATGAAGTGGCTGCGGGGCGAGTACGCGGTAAAGTCTGAAGCGGTTGCGGCGCTCGGAGTCAGAAGCATCGTCACGGACGATTCATGGTTCGACTATATAAAGCTACTGTCCGCGTTTATCAGGATACTTGGCTGCAAAGGTTTGATCGTCCTGCTCGACGAAGGCGTCAATCTGTATAAAATTTCCAACACGGTTTCGCGCAACAACAATTACGAAAAGCTTCTCAACATGTTCAACGACGCCATGCAGGGGAAGGCTTCGGGTTTGGGCGTATACATGTGCGGCACGCCGCAGTTCGTGGAAGACATGCGCCGCGGACTGTTCAGCTACGAAGCGCTGCGCACGAGGCTTGCCGGAAGCCGTTTTATAAAAGGCGGCCGCGTTGACATGCAGGGCCCTCTCATATATTTGGAAAAGCTGACGCACGAAGAAATGTTCGTGCTTCTGCAGCGCGTAGCGCAGCTGCACGCTTATCACAACGGCTGCGAACAGAAGCTGGGCGAGGCGGAGCTTATCGCGTTTATGCAGTTGGTGGCAAACCGTTTGGGCGCGGACGAGCTGCTCACGCCGCGCGAGGTACTGCGCGACTTCACGAGTATATTAAACGTGCTTTTCCAAAACCCGGGCGAAAATTTCGAGGAGCTTATAGGCGGCGATATTTTAAAGAAGGTGACGGAGCAGCCGGATGAAGCGGACGGCGGCGAAGCCGTCGAATACAACCTGTGAGCGGCGTGTTCGGGCGGCTATCGCCGTTCATACAAGAGTATGTATATTCGCACGGCTGGGACGAGCTGCGCGAGATCCAGGTTGAGGCATGCAAGGTAATTTTCGATTCCGATATGCATCTGCTGCTGGCTTCAGGCACGGCTTCGGGAAAAACCGAAGCCGCTTTTTTACCCGTTTTGACAGAGATAACGAACGACCCTCCGCAATCCGTGGCTGTTCTTTACATCGCGCCTATAAAAGCGTTGATTAACGACCAGTTTATACGGCTCAACGACTTGCTCAAAGAAGCGGACGTCCCGGTTTGGTATTGGCACGGCGACGTGCCGCCTTCGCATAAAAAAAAGATGCTCAACAATCCGGGCGGCGTGCTGCAGATAACTCCGGAGTCGCTTGAAAACATGCTGCTCAATAAAAGCGGGGAACTCATAAGGCTGTTTGGAGATTTGCGTTTTGTAATAATCGACGAAGTGCACAACTTCATGGGCTCGGACCGCGGCATGCAGGTGCTGTGCCAGCTCGAGCGGCTGCGTTGGCATACGCGGAGCGCGCCCAGGCGGATAGGGCTGTCCGCGACGCTCGGGGACTACACGCTCGCATCCGAATGGCTCGCAACGGGCACAGGCGTAAAGGTTGCGGTGCCGGCGGTAAGGTCGGGGCATAAAAACATCCGCCTCGCGGTCGAACATTTTTACGAATCGGAAGACGCGCCGTATTTAAAAGCGGGCGCGGAGCACGCATCGGAGGTTTACGGCGCGCCGCCGGCCGGCGCGCCGCCTATGGTCGAAACCGAAACCTACAGCCGCGCGGCCGCCTTTTGGGAATACCTGTACGACCACAGCCTGCACAAAAAATGCATCATCTTCGTTAACCTGCGCAACGACGCGGAAATGGCGATCGCAATGCTAAGGCAGATGGCGGAGCTTCGCGGCATGCCGGATGTGTACCATGTGCACCACGGAAGCATTTCCGCGGCTCTGCGCGAGGGAGCGGAGTCCGACATGAAAACGGGAGCGGGGCCGACAGTAATAGCGGCGACGCTCACGCTCGAAATGGGTATCGACATAGGGCATTTGGAAACGATATTGCAGCTTAACGCGCCCAATTCGGTTTCGAGTTTTTTGCAGAGGCTCGGGCGTTCGGGCAGACGTGGGCAGCCCGCGGAGATGTGGTTTTTATGCAAAGAAGAAAAGCCCTCCGGCGTGCCGCTGCCTCCGCAGCAAATGCCGTGGCGTTTGTTGCAGGCGATCGGCGTTTTGCAACTGTACATAGAAGACCGCTGGGTCGAATCGCCGTTAAAAATAAAGTATCCGCTGAGTCTGCTTTACCATCAAACGATGAGCGTCATTTCGGCCTACGGCGAAATTACCGCCGAGGCGTTGGCAGGCAGGGTTTTGAGTATGGGACCGTTCAACGGGATTTCGATAGAAGATTATTACACGCTGCTGTCTTATCTGGTGGAAAACGGTCACTTGCAGCATATGGAAGACGGCGGGCTCATCGTCGGACTTGAAGGCGAAAAGCTAACCAACAATTATAAATTTCTTGCGGTGTTTGCGGACGAAGAAAATGAATACGTGCTGTTTGCCGAGTCGCGTCCGGTCGGCAAAATCGAAAATCCGCCGCCGCCCGGCGAGCGCGTCACGCTCGCGGGGCGCACATGGGAAGTGACGGAGGTCGACAGCAAGCGGCGCATCGTTTTCGTCGAAAGGGTGTGCGGAAAGGTGCGGACATATTGGAAGGGCGGCGGCTCGAAAATAGATAACCGCGTGCTCGAAAAAATGCGCGCGGTTTTAAAAACGGACGCGGTGTATCAATATTTGCAATCGAACGCGAAGGTGCGCCTCGCCGAAGCGAGATTTTTGTGCAGACATTCGGGGCTTGCGGACTATGAAATGGTGAGCCTCGGCGGTTACACGCTTTGCGTGCTGCCGTGGTTTGGCACAGTTGATTTCGTGACGCTTTTATATTTGATGCGAAAATATTTGGGCAGCCGCCTCGACGCGAGAAGCGTTGGAGGTTGGACGCCCTATTTTATTACCGCAAAAATTATCAACGGGACGGTTTTTGATGTGCTGTCCGATTTAAAAGAGCTGTTCGGCAGGCAGCTCGACATCGTGCGCGACATAACAGACGGCGACCTCGCGGATCTTAAGGCGGCTTACGAATACAAACCGCCAAAGTTTGATGCGTTCGTGCCGTTCGAGCTGCAAAAAAAAGCCGTAGTCGAAGATTATTTCAACCTCGAAAGAATAAAAAATAAAATCGACGGCTGGCAATGCGGGGAGCTCGGCCAGTGAGCGCGTTCTCGCGGCTTTCGCCGTTTATACAGGAATACATTTACCGCAACCGGTGGGAGACGCTCCGTCCCGTACAGGAGAGAGCAATAGAAATTTTAATAGATACGGACAGCCATTTGATATTGGCTTCGGGCACGGCTTCGGGCAAAACGGAGGCTGCGTTTCTGCCGATACTCACGCTGCTTGAGGACGACCCGCCCGCGTCGGTGGGCGTGCTGTACATCGCGCCCATGAAGGCGCTCATCAACGATCAGTTTTACAGATTAACGGATTTGTTAAACGAAACTTCAATTCCGCTTTGCCATTGGCACGGCGACGTGCCGCGCAGCAAAAAAACGAAGTACTTGCAAAATCCGCGCGGCGTGCTGCAGATAACGCCGGAGTCGCTGGAGGCCATGCTGATAAACAGGGTGCATGACCTCGTGAGGATATTCGGCGACCTGCGGTTTGTGGTGATAGACGAAATGCACGCGTTTATGTCGTCGGAGCGGGGCCTGCAGGTGCTGTGCCAGCTTAAACGCTTGCGGAGGTTTATGCAGAGCGAACCCCGAAGGGTTGGACTGTCCGCGACGCTCGGCGATTATAAGCTGCCCGCCGAATGGTTGGCGGCGGGCACTTCAAGGAGCGTGTCAATACCTGAAACGGGCGCGGGCGAGCAAAAAATCCGTCTGTCTGTGGAGCATTTTACCGCGCCGCCGCTTGAAGACGACGCGGTTTTGTTTGAAGACCCGTCGATCGCATACATGTACGAGCGTACAAAAGACAAGAAGGCGATAATTTTCGGCAACGGAAGGCCGGAGCCGGACGCCGCCATCGCGGGCATGAGGTACCAGGCGCAAAAGCACGGCACGCCGGACATTTACCATGTGCATCACGGCGCCATCTCCGCAACGCTGCGCGAAACGGCGGAGCATGACATGAAGATTGCGGACGGTCCCGTCGTGATCGGCGCGAACGTGACGATGGAGCTCGGCGTGGACATAGGGAAGCTCGAGCGTGTGTTTCAGCTTGGCGCGCCTATCTCCGTCGCAAGTTTCGTGCAGAGGCTCGGACGCACGGGACGCCGCGGCGAGCCGGCGGAGATGTGGTTCGTAGATTGGGAAGGCGATCAAGGGCCCGCTCCGAGCAAGCTGCGTCAGATACCGTGGCGGCTCACGAAAATTATCGCCGTCATACAGTTATATTTGGAAGAACGGTTTATCGAGCCGCCCAAGATACTCAAGAATTCGTTCAGCATGCTGTTCCACCAGCTGCTCAGCGTGACGGCTTCTGCGGGCGAAATTCCGGTCAGGCTTTTGGCGGAGAGCGTGCGCGAGCTTCCGGCCTTTGACCGCATGGACGAAAATGACGTTCTGTTTATGATAGGCTGCATGCTTAAAGACGAGCATCTGCAGCAAATGGACGGCGGCGGTTTGATAATCGGACTCGAAGGTGAAAAAATCGTAAACAATTTTGAATTTTACGGCGTGTTCCCAACGGAAGAAGAATGGATAATCATGCACGAAAGCCAAAAGATCGGGCAAATAGAAGAACCCGTCAACGTTGGCGAACAAATAACCGTCGCGGGTTTCATGTGGGAAATAATCGGGGTGGATCATAAACGCCTGCAGGTTTTTGTAAAGCCGTTAAAAAAGAACCTGCGCTACCTTTGGCCGGGCGACCGCGCGCTTACCCACGACAGGATTTTGCAACGCATGAAAAAAGTTTTGACCGAAGACACAATGTATCCGTACCTCGGCCCGGCGGCGGCCGTCCGCATAAAAGAGGCGAGGCAAACCGCAAAAGAATTGCAGCTGGACGTATATAATGTAATTTATACGGAAAACAAACGCATAGCTGTGCTGCCGTGTATC
>Ga0123353_10007410_pt1 | contig 14815 bp, 17 predicted proteins | sample TergutLab28metaG_3_FD_92763 | JGI IMG/M metagenome (GOLD analysis project Ga0123353, IMG submission 92763) | Labiotermes labralis P3 segment gut microbial communities from Petit-Saut dam, French Guiana - Lab288 P3 | ecosystem: Host-associated > Arthropoda: Insects > Digestive system > Gut ... | reverse complement strand
GATCCACTTTGTACTGTAGAAGATATTGGGGGTGTGCTTGAGCACCTTTACATTATGGACGGCGCGGACTGGTATGGCCGTGGTGAAGTGCAGGATATTACTTTAGCGGCTACTATTGCCGCGTATGAGCATTTCATCACCCAATGGAAAGCGGAAAAACGATAGCGCAGAGGCAAAAAGAGGTTGAATATGGAATGGCGGGCAAGTCATATATTGGTTAAAGATAGAGCAGTGGCAGAGGATCTTTTAAAAAAGATAAAACAGGGCGCGTCCTTTGAGTCGCTGGCCAGGGAGCATTCCACATGCCCGTCAAAGTCATCAGGCGGCGATTTGGGCTGGTTTGGGACAGGTAAGATGGTAGCGGCTTTTGAATCGGCGGTAAAACGGCTTTCTCCCGGTTCTGTGGGAGATGTTGTACAAACTCAATTTGGTTATCATCTTATCAAGTGTACCGGTCGAAAGGATTAGTAAGGAGTATCTATGGGAATGGGTGAAATGAATGTTATGTCCCTCATCGAGATAGATTCAAAGCTAAATGAGATACAGGACTTTGATCTTCTTTTGGAAAGGATACTTTTTGAAGCGCGAAAAGTTGTTCATGCCGACGCGGGCTCAATTTATATCAAAGAAGCCATTGAAGATGCCATGGGTGAAAAAGTTGAAAAACTGGCCATTAAATACTCGCAGAACGATACTACCGAAAAGGAGCTGCCTCCGGGGCAAAAACCCATATACTCTTTCTTTACCGTTCCCATTACCGATAAAACCATTTCCGGTTACTGCGCTTTAACCCAGCGCCTGGTAAACGTTCCGGATGCTTATAACCTGCCTGCGAGGGTGCCCTATTCGTTTGGGAAGCATTTTGACCAAATCTCCGGGTACAAGACCACTTCCATACTCGCCATTCCCCTTAAAACTGCCGAAGGAAGGCTGCTCGGGGTTATCCAGGTAATCAACGCCAAGGACAAAAGCGGCGCCATTATTCCTTTCTCAAGCGATGATGAAGCGCTCATATCCCATTTTGCAAACAACGCCACCATGGCGTTTCAAAAAGCCCAGATCATGCGCACCATGATCCTCCGTATGATTAAAATGGCGGAGCTTCGAGATCCCAAAGAAACGGGGACCCATGTCAACCGGGTTGCCGGTTATGCTGTAGAAATCTACGACCGGTGGGCTACGCGCCGCGGCTTGTCCCAGGACGATAGGGATAAATACAAGGACAATTTGAGGATCGCTTCCATGCTCCACGACGCGGGAAAAGTCGCGATTTCCGATACCATCCTGAAAAAACCGGCGCGGTTTACGCCTGAGGAATACGTTATTATGCAAAACCATACCCTCCATGGCTCCGCTCTTTTTGACGATCCTCAGTCACCGCTGGATATTTTGGCCCGCGATATCGCTTTTACCCATCATGAGAATTGGGATGGAACCGGATATCCGGGCTGGGTAGATCCTTCCCTGGGAACGCCTCTTCGAATGGGAGAGGGAAATAAACCGCTGGGCAAAAAAGGCGAAGAGATACCTCTTGCCGGACGGATTGTGAGTCTTGCCGATGTTTTCGATGCCCTTTGCTCAAAAAGGGTTTATAAGGAACCCTGGACGGAAGAAGATGTGCTCATGGAGATAAGGAAATTGTCGGGGACAAAATTCGATCCTGAGCTGGTTGAGGTATTTTTCGAGATACTTGCCAATATCAAGCAGATACAGGAACGCTACCCGGAAGCTGTTGCGTGAATAGTAAGCAGTGAGCAGTTTTAGGGGCTTCTGAGCCGGGATAGCTCACGGTCAAGGCCATTGGCGAGGTTCTTTAGTTCATTTCTGCCGTAAGACGTGATTCTTTCCACACCAAGGCCGTTCTCGGCAAGGTTTACCGTAAAATCCCTTATGGAACGCAGTTCATTTATATTTTCTTTTGTAAAAAGCCTGCCCCGGTCGTCCAATACCGAGATGTCGGCATCCACAAGAATTTCCGCCAAAGGCAGATCCCTTGTTATAACGAGGTCGCCCGGCCGGGCCAATTCCACGATTCGCCTGTCTGCCTCTCCAGCACCCGGGGGACAAAGTTCCATGCTTGCCCATTCCGGGAGCTTTGGAATGATGCGGTTGGCGGCAAATATGGTTTTTACTTTAAGTCTGGAAGAAAAACGCAGAATCATTTCCCTTGCCGCTTTTGGGCAGGAATCGGCATCCACGAGGATTTGCATTGCGGATTTTTATTCGGTATTTTCGCTTAAGTCGCCGGGCGAATACATTATTTCGTCCAGCCGGGAAATCATGCGCCGGGTAAGCTCTTCGGCTTCTTCGCTTTGAGGCTGTCCTTTATTTTGCAACCCGGCTTTTTCAAGGTCATCGCAAAGCAAGAAGCCTGTGAGTATCGCTGTTTTAAGCGGGTCCTTGAGGCCGGTTAGGCGCTGCACATTTTCTATGGTGTTCCGGTATTTATTGAGAAGTGTCTCAAGATATTCTTTTGGCTCGTCGGTGGATATGCTTAATTCTGTTCCCAATACTTCGATACGCAGATCACTTTTTGACATGTGTAACTCTAAAAAATATCCAGCTCTCCGGCAGGTTCGGAGTTTTTTTCGGCGGATGGCTTGTTATCCATGGAGAGTTTACTTTCCAAAGCATCCTCAAACTGGTTGAGCCGGTCAAGGGCGGAAAGGATTCCGTCCTCAATTCGGCTTTGCTCCTGTTTAAACTGCTGAACCAGGCCTTCAAGCTCATCTATTCGTTTTTGACAGGAATCAAGTTTCTCTTTTAAATGGATTTTTTCTTCGGTTACCTTCCTGACATAATCAATTGTCTTTGTAACTTTTGATTCCAGCAGTTTAATCTGCTCAAGGGTGACCATTCTACGCTCCCAGGGCTGCCTTTGCCTGGGCGACTACCGCCTTAAAGGCCCCGGCATCCTCCACAGCCAAAGAAGCAAGCGCCTTCCTGTTAATCAGGATTCCCGCTTTGTTTAAACCGTTGATGAGCCGGGAATAGGTAATGCCCTCGGCGCTGCAGGCCGCGTTTATCCTGATAATCCAGATCCGGCGAAAATCTCCTTTTCGATCTTTTCTGTCCCTGTACGCGTAGGAAAGGGCTTTGGCAACCGCGTCTTTCGCGGTTTTATAGTTTGAGTGCCTGCGGCCCCAATATCCCTTTGCCAGTTTAAGTATCTTTTTGCGATGGTTCTTTCGTTTGGAACCGTCTACCGCTCTTGACATAATTAATGCTCCTTATGTTACCCGTACGGCAGCAGCCGTTTTTTTATTACAGCGGTATTGTCGGCAGATAGAATACCGACTTTTCCGAGGTTCCGCTTCCTTTTTCTGGACTTCTTTGTAAGAATATGGCGAAGGTTTTGTTTCTTGTATTTTACCTTGCCCGTCCCTGTAAATGAATAGCGCTTGGCAGCGCTTTTTTTGGTTTTCATTTTTGGCATAAGCCACCCCAATAACAGATATCGCGAACTTTTATTCCCGACAGTTTTCCGCCCTACGGGCGGCTATTAAAAAAGCAATATATGGCGCTTAGACGCTACTTTTTGGATTTGGGACTTAAAACCATGGACATAAACCGCCCTTCCATGGCCGGCGCTTTGTCCATCACATAATCCCCTTCAATCCTTGATAAAACATCATTAAGAACATCTAAACCAAGTTCCGTGTGTGCCATTTCACGGCCTCTGAATCGAACCGTTACTTTGACCTTGTTACCTTCGCCCAGGAATTCACGTACATGCTTGGATTTGAAATCCAGGTCATGCTCATCAATCTTGGGCTGCATGCGTATTTCCTTAAGCTTAAAAAGCTTTTGCTTTTTCTTGGAATCCCGCACTTTTTTTTCATTTTCAAATTTGAATTTGCCGTAGTCCATGATTTTGGCCACCGGCGGAACCGCGGTTGGCGCGACTTCTACCAGGTCAAGACCCTGTTCCTTGGCGATTTCAAGAGCCTCCAGCGTTGAAATGATTCCCTGCTGTTGTTCACCCTCCTCCCGGATGAGACGGACTTCCCGTGCTCTGATTTGCTCATTTATCCGTAAATCCTTATCCGACAACTGACCTCCTCGTTGTTCACATGGAACTGCTATCTCTTTTCCGAACGGGGTATGGAATAAGAGATCTGGAAAGAAAATATACCAAAAAAATAAATATATGTCTATAGTACCCGAAAAAGCTGCGTCATTGACTTATTTATTCTATAATGTTAATCTTTATTATAGGGGAGAATGCCAATTATTGTCGATAATTGACTATATATTTCGGGAGATACTATGGCGGCTAGTTCAAAACGTGCTTTTTCCGCATCAAGAAGCTGGATTCAAAATAACCAGATAACGTTTATCAATACGCTGGTCACGATAGTTCTCATTACGATAGTTATTTTCGTATTGCTTACCCAGGCAAGTTCCCTGCAGAGAAAAACGACCGAAGAAAGCCTCTTCAATTTGGCGGACAGGACCGCAAGTGAAATCCAGGCCGCTGTTTCGCATCATTTTGATGCCGCCCGCAATATATCCCAAATTTTGACCGGCTACGATAACATTAATAATGATAACCGCCGCAATTTCGCCGACAGCGCGTTGCGGGAAGGACTGACTTCCAACCGCGGTTTGACTAACCTTTATTCGGTATGGCGACCGAATGCCATGGACGGTTTGGACGACCTTTATGCCAACACTGAGGGATACGATGAAACCGGAAATTATATTACCGGTTTTACCAGGGAAAGAGGCTGGATAGAGCAGAGAACATTCGGCGAAAACAGGTTTGCCCTGGATTTGGACTTTGAAAGCAATTACGGATATGTTATTGAGCAGATAGGCGATTTGCGCCCAATGACCATGCCTGGGATGAGGATGAACCAGTTGGTTGATACCTGGGCCATTGACATTTGGATCCCCATCACCAACAGAGAGAGTGATGTTGGTATTTTTAGTTCTACCCCCAAGGAAAATGTTATTGGCATTTTGGGAGCAACGGTAAACCTTCAGTCAATTCAATCTTTGGCCGAGGGAAGAAAACCCCTGGAAACAGGCCACATCATCATTTGCTCCAATGACGGGACTGTCATTGGTCATCCTGATGGAGCTATGCGGGGGAGACACCTTGAAAGCGTATTTCAGGAAATTATAACAGATACTGGTGAGGTTTTAGCTTTGCCTCCGGCTGGTGAAGCCGCGTGGTTTGACGTTAAAGTGGAAGATACTCCGGCAAAACCCTCCTCAAAAAGTGTTTCCAACCAACTGTGGGAAAGCGTTTCAGTTTCCATAAGTACCATGGAACCTGAAGTTCTGCATACAGCAGGAGACCTGATAGTAATTATACCAATCAGAACGACGAGCTCGACAACCGCGGCTTTTACCTACAACTCGATGCTTACGCCTCCCTGGGCGCTTATTACCGTAGTTCCCATGTCGACAATAATGGCGCCGATAAACGCTTTGATGCGGTTTTCCATTTTGTTCATCATAGGCGCCGGCATTCTGATGGTGTTTGTTCTTCTCGGTACCTCCCGAAGCCTTACGCAACAGGCCAAACGCCTGCGCCAGGGCCTTGAACAGGCCTCAACCATGCAAGACAACCTCAAGTATGGCCTTTTCCTTATGGATAAGAATTTAATTATTCAGGGAGCCTATTCCAAAGCCCTTGAAAGGATCATGGGTGTTTCCAACCTGGAGGGGAAATCCCTTTTGGATCTTTTTACAGCTTCGATTAAAGATTCCCAAAAGCAGGGCCTTGCGGATTATTTTGAAATGGTTTTTAAAAACGCTTTTGACAGAGATATGCTTGAAGATATCAACCCCATCAACGAATTTAGCTATGTCAGTATAGAAACCAGCGAGGCAAAAAGCCTCCGGACCAGCTTTACCCTGACAGAACGCGGCAGGGCGGGAGCTTATATTCTGGGCACAATGGAAGACATTACCGCGGAAAAGGAATTGCAGAAGCAGTTGGCCGAGGCTGAAAGCATCAGAGAAAACGAAATGAGATCCCTTTTCCAGGTTATCCAGTTGGATCCAAGAGTCTTAAGCGACTTTGTTGCCGATGCGGAATATGAGTTTGACAGAATAAACGAGATGTTAAAGAACAGGGACCAGGTACCCCATGAAGTTTTGGTCGAGATGTACCAGGCTGTTCACGCCATAAAATCAAACGCCCTTATTTTAAACCTGGAAAGTTTCAGCGACAGACTTCATAAGCTTGAAAGCTCTGTCAGGGATCTGCAGGAAAAACCCGATGAAGTCATTCTTTTTGATGAATTCCTCGGCCTTGTACTGGAACTCAATGATGCCATGCGGGAAGTGGACAGGCTGAAAGCTACCGTTTCCAAGATTGAGAACTTTAAAAATGTGTCCGGAGGAGACAAGAACCAGGATCGATATGTTCTTGTAGAGACACTCATCCGCGTGTGCAACAAAACGCGCGTGGCGCTCAATAAAAAAGTAAGGCTCGTGGTAGATGGAATAGATGATGTCGTTCTGGAGTACGGCCCCCGAAGAGCCATAAAAGAAGTTCTAACCCAGTTGGTGCGTAACGCTGTTTACCACGGCATTGAAACTCCCGAAATAAGGGAACCCAGGGGCAAGGATGCCGAGGGTGAGATACGCCTTTCCATGAAGTACAGAGACAATCAGATTGTAATACGTCTGGCCGATGACGGCCAGGGCGTTGATTTTAACAGGGTCCGCAAAGCCGCCCTGGAATCCAAAATGGTATCCAATTCCAAAATGGCGAATGACAAGAACTATCTGCTGAAAGCGATTTTCGCGGCTGGATTCTCAACCCTTGACAAAGCGGATCTTCACGGCGGACGCGGTGTTGGCTTAAGCCTTGTTAAAGACAGGGTAAAAGATCTTCACGGGAATATTTCAGTAACGACATCACCGGGGAAAGGCACGGTTTTCACCATCACCATCCCCATGGAACTGCCTGTAGTTAACGCTTCTTAAACTTAGATATCCCTGACGGACTCAAGTGCAACTGAAAGGGTAAAGCTGTCGACAGCGGAAATTGTAAAGGGAATGCAGATAACTCTTGCTTGACCCTCGGGCCAGGCGATTGAGTGTTCTTTCCCTTTTACAATGGTTGGCAGGGATATGACCAGCCTGAAAGCTTCTTCCAGTTCCTGTTTTACATTTCCCGCGATTATATTGATAATTTCACCTACCGCGTCTACAACGTCGGCGTCAAGATCTTTGTGTTCGGTGTTTGTGAGGATAGAAGTAAGTCTTGTAGCCAGATCCTGTTTCATGGAAATTACCACTGCTCCCCGGGCTTCTCCTGTAAGACCGATAACTCCGGAAACATCCCATGCCAGGGTCGCCTCTTTATCCATAAAATAAGGCAGCTTTGCTTCCAGTTCCAGGTTTAGAAACTCATGGAACACATTTTTACACACTTTGATAAAGGGTTGAATGTACTGTTTCAAAATTTTCTCCCGTTAGAAAGCAATTTTTGATATCTTTTCGGCAAATAACTTGCCGTTGATCGGCTTAATAATATAATCTGTAGCTCCCATCTTCAATGCTTCAATAACATTGTACTTTGCCGACTCGCTGGTAACCATAATAATTGGCAGTTTTACATATTTGTTTATGGCACGAACCTTTTTCAGAAAATCAATCCCGGATAGTTTCGGCATATTCCAATCCAAAAGAACCAAATCAACAGGCTGCTTCATCAACATGTCAAGCGCTGAACTTCCGTCCTCGGCTTCCAAATATTGACATGGGATCTTCTGTTCAGAAAAATAGTTTTTTACGATGTTTCGCATAATCCGCGAATCATCAACAACCAAGACTGTCTTCATGGATACTAATAATATATTAAATTTTGATAAAAGTAAACAAGTTTTTTATATAATTTTAATTTTTAGGGATAAATTGCTTGAGTATGCCCTCAATGCCGTGTTATCTTTGGTATATGAGCCTTTTTTGCCTGCTCTGGATACCTTTATTTTACCTTTTTTGGCGCAGCATAAGCGGGAGCGACGCCTATGCCGGGGGAGTTTGGGCTCCTATCGCGGGAAGCGTTATGGCTCTGATCTGGTTTTTTATAGGCCCATTGGCTGATCCCGGCGGCTTTGGCTTTTCCCGCTGGCTAAGCGGCTGCCTCGATATCATTGTTCTGCCGGTTTTAGCGCCTGTCTTGCTGTACCTTTTTCTTGTTGGCTTTAAAATTATCGCCGGAAATATCAATTTCGCGAATTTCACCCTCGTCTGGCTTATTCCCTGCGCTGTAGTAAAAGCAATAAGCTGGAGCTCCCAGAGCGATCCGATTCTTCTGGTCCTTGTCCCCTTCCTTTGGACCGCAATAGCGGTAGGCATTTCCTTCTTTATAAATTTCTTTCAGTACAGCCGGGTAAGCGTGATTATACCCTCTTCTTTCGGCATACTCCTTGTACCTTTTGCAGCCTCATGTTCCTATTGGGCGTTTTTCACCCAAAAAACCTTCTGGGGCTTTCTATTCCTCCTCGTGGCCGCCGCACCGATGATGGCTTCCATTATTCTGCATTTATTCAAAGCGGAAACATAATTTGCCTTGTTAAGCTTATGCTTTTCCTGCCGATCCCAGCACATTCACGTTCTTATGCGCATATAGCTTCTTTAACTCGTCCCTGGCGGGGCTTAAGATCTTGCGGGGATCGAACTCATCGGGTTGTTCGGCCAGAATCTTGCGGATGATGGCTGTCATGGCCAGGCGGCCGTCCGAGTCAATGTTTATCTTGCAGACGGCGCTCTTTGCCGCCCTGCGGAGCTGCTCCTCGGGTATCCCAACCGAATCCGACAGTTTACCGCCGTATTTTTCGATCATCTGCACGTAGCCGGCGGGTACTGATGATGAGCCGTGAAGCACAATCGGGAAGCCGGGGATCTTCTTTTCAATTTCTTCCAGAATGTCGAAGCGGAGGGGAGGGGGAATGAGGACGCCGTTCGCGCCGCGGGTGCACTGTTCGGGTTTGAATTTTGCCCTGCCGTGACTGGTTCCGATGGATATGGCGAGGGAATCAACGCCGGTCTTTTTTACAAAGTCTTCAACTTCCGCAGGCTGGGTATAATGGCTTTTTTCGGAGGAAACCTCGTCTTCCACGCCCGCGAGTACGCCCAATTCGCCTTCAACTGAAACATAGTCTTTCCTGGAGTGGGCAAATTCGCAGACCTTTTTGGTTAAAGCGACATTTTCTTCGTAGGGGAAATGGGAGCCGTCTATCATTACTGATGAAAAACCGGTTTCGATGCAATCTTTGCAAATTTCAAAACTATCCCCGTGATCAAGGTGAAGCACAATGGGAATGTCGCAGCCAAGCTCGTGGGCGTACTCAACCGCCCCTTTGGCCATGTTTTTCAATAAGTTTTGGTTGGCGTATTTTCTGGCGCCGGCGGATACTTGTAGAATAACAGGTGATTTTGTCTCTACACAGGCCTGGATGATAGCCTGGAGCTGCTCCATGTTGTTGAAATTATAGGCCGGCAAGGCGTAAGCGCCCTGAAACGCTTTTTTAAATAGCTCAACCGTATTTACTAGACCCAATTCCGCATAGCTTATCATATAATCTCCTTATAACTTGATTGCTTTAATGCTATGTTAAGGGAAGCTGTTCGTCAAGGAGAGAAATGGAGGTGGATTCCTCCTTCTTCCCTATTTCTTATTTATTATTTTTTATCTATTATTTATTTATGCTGGGTTGGCTGAGGAAATACTTTTTACTGGTTTTGGCTTTTTTGTCTTTTTCTATGGCCGCTTTTCTTTGGGTGTTTTCTTCACGCCAGCCTGTACTTATTGTGACTGACGCATCGTTTTCCCAACTTTACGGGAGGGAGCGGCTACAGCAGAAAACGGGTGAGATTTCCCGGGCTCTTTTCCGGCCCCTTGTGCCGGTGATTGTGTCCGAAAACGCGGGTCCCGACCATGTGGCCATTGCCGTTGAAGAGGCTTTTTCTTCCCCCTGGGCTGTCTTGTTCCCCCATCGATACCATGAAGGCGCCAGACTTTATAAAAAAAACAACCCGGATATTCGGGTTCTGCTATTGGGGAACGGGCAAAAGCCCGGCGATTTTGCGGAAACGGATATTACCTTTGTATATACCGACAGCGGTCTGGATCTGTACAGGGCGGGTTTATGCGCCGGGTATCTTGCGAAGGAGAAAAAGGTTCTTTTTTTTGATGATGGACTTTTTCCCGAAGATTTAAAGGAAAAAATGATAGAAGATTTCGCTTCCTTTGGGTTTTCGCAAGAACCGGTTTTCAACAGATCCCATGTAAATTACGCTTCTTATGAGGATTTGGGCTGTGTTGTTCTGGCGAGTCCGGCGTCAAGGTTCTTTGAGCAGCGCCTGGATATCCCCATTATAGTTTTTTCCTGGGTTGATCCGGATCTGACGCCCCGTGACATAAAACTGGTTTTCGATGATTCTCTCTGGACGCTGGCAAAGCGGGCCCTGAAACTGCCCCATGGATCAGGTGAAACAAAAGAGATTTTACTGCCCTCGGCACCGGCATTGCTCAAGGACAGAATTGACAGAAAAAGGGACGTCTGGAAGCTTAGAAGCCTTCTTCGAAAGAAATTATGAGAAAACCGGTAAAAAACCGGGCCCGGCGGTCAATACCAGCCGATAATGCTGTATGCCATTTTTGGTTTTCCTGCCCTATAAGATGTTTGACAAAAGGGCTTCAAGGAAATATAATAGGACATATCTGCATTACCCGATAATCGGAAAAAGGAGTATGGGATGAAACAAGGCAGTTTCAGGGCAGTGCGCCTCGCTGTTTTATTGCTATTTATGCTGAGCTTAACGGTGTTTCAAGCCTTTGGGGATGAAGCGACCGTAGATTTCGTGTCAATAGTTCTGGAAAAATTTAATGGCGAAACCTCCCATGAATGGACTTTGGGCGGTAAAGTCTACAATTTTGATTTTGAATGGGCAGTTGATGCAAGCAAATTCGCAAGCAGGGTCAATGATGAGCAGTTCCCCAAATTAACTCATGTTGAAGCATGGCCCATGCAGGCGTTTGGTATCAACAGGAACAATATGGACCTGAAGAGCCTTGGTATTTGGGGGAAGTTTGACCGCCGGGGCTATAACTGGGTTGATATTTACCCCTCGATTCCCGGTTCAGCTCAAAACGGCGAGCCTCCCGAAGCCTTTGAGATTCCGGTACCTGGCCGTATCCAGTACCTTGATATGTGGGTGTGGGGTTCCAATTTAAATTATTACCTCGAAGCCTATTTCAGGGATCATCAGGGAGTGGTTCATCCGCTTTATATGGGAAACCTGGGATACACAGGCTGGAAAAATCTCCGGGTCAGAATCCCCACCAGTATTCGCCAGTCCAGGAGGGTCCTGCCCCGGTTTGCCGGTCTTCACTTTGTTAAATTCCGAATTTGGACTACCCCAATGGAACGTGTAGATAATTTCTATATTTACTTTAACCAGATGAAAGTACTTACCGATGCCTTTGAATCCACCTTTGATGGAGATGATTTGGCAGATCCTGACAGAGTCCAGGCACTTTGGGCGCAAAATTAAGGAGGCTTCGCGTGAAACGGTTTTTAATTATTACTTTAGTCTTTTTTGTTACAACCGCGGTTTTTGCCCAGCAGCGCCTTGAGATTGGAGCTCCTGACGCGGAAAGACTGGGTATTGACGCTGCCCAGCAGTACCTGAAAGAAGTTTCAATAGAAAAGTTTGAGAGAGACGGATATTGGCTTTCGACCATGAGCTTTGATGACGGGTACACAACCTCGAGGCTTTTTATGGGGGCTCCGGCAGGCAAGACTGTAATCCCCGATGAGGAAGGGCTTAGTATACAGGACAAGCATGTACTGGGCACCAGGGTTGATTTCCTTCACCGCGGATATACCAGCTTTACCATGTATCCCATAAGACCCATTCCCATGGAGGGAATCGTGAAGACACTTTCCGTGTGGGTCGCGGGACGTAACTTTAATCACCAACTGGTACTGCTTATTGAAGATTTCTTTGGCAGGCCCTTTGAGCTTTACATGGGCAAATTGAATTTCCAGGGCTGGAAAAAGCTGACTGTGGCGATTCCGCCCCAGGCCGAAGACGGCTTTAACGGCATTGTCCAGCGGAACTACCACTACAATAACGAGATGGGCCTGAAACTCACCGGCTTCCGGGTAGATGTCGATCCCTGGGAAGCTTACGGCAGTTACTATATCTATCTGGACGATGTCCGGGTCGTGACCGATCTTTTCGCCGAAGATAACCGGGATCCCGATGACATGATGGACGGATGGTAGAAGCTGTAAACGCCATTAAAACGGCGCTTACACGCATAATAAAAACAGGGCTTAAAGGCCCTGTTTTTTTTTGGGTAAAAAACGTACAAAACCCGGGTTCTCAATTTGGCTGGTACAAAGTTTTTTTATATATTTGTATTGGGGAAAATATTTATGAGAGAGCTTAAAAGAAGATCCGCAATATCCAGAGTACCGGAGTATACCCAGAGCCGTGAGGCCATGATCAATGCGCTTAATAAAATGGCGGATATCTTTACTTCGCATAACAAGGCTACATTCGAAGATGTTTTGTGCAGCAGCATACAGATACTTGCGGAAGCCGCCCGTGTGGAACGTGTTTCCGTCTTCAGGCTTATATCCGACAGCGGGAGGTATGGGCAGATTTATGCCTGGGCTCACGGCAAATCGGTTCCCCTGGATGAAAGATTGGTTGTGCTCCCCAATATACCGGTTATGACCGCCTGGCTTGATATTTTATCAAGGGGTGAATGTTATAACGGCAATGTTAGGGATATGACAAAAGATCAGGCGGATTTCTGCAATTCAATTAACACCAAGTCGGTTTTTTTGGCTCCTGTTCTTACCCAGGGAAAGTTTTGGGGTTTTGTCGCCATGGAAGACATGAGCAACTGCCGGTACTTTGCCGACGACTGCATCGAACTCATGCGTTCTGCCGCGCAGTTATGCGTTAATGCGTTTATTAGAAGCGAGATTACCCGCGAGGCAGTTGCCGCGAATGCGTTCACACACGCCATCCTTGAAGCAATACCTTCGGGTTTTACGGTTTTTGACGAAGATTTGCATGTAATAGACTGTAATTCTTCCATATTAAAATTGCTGGGAACTACAAAGCAGTATTATATTGATAACTTTCATGAATTTTCATCGGAATTCCAGAATGACGGCTCACGTTCAATAATCATGGCAAAGGAGTTCGCAAAACGGGCGGTTCAGGGCAACACTCAGATTTTCGAATGGACCCATCGCTCGCTTTCAGGAGAACTAATCCCCTTTGAAGTTACACTGACACGGACAAAATATAACGGCAAGTTTATTATTTTGGGTTATCAATACGATATATCCAATCTCAAAAAAATGATGGAAAACATCCAGGAGAAAAGCGAACTGCTTAAAGACGCGCTTGAAAAGGTATCTATTGCAAGCAAGGCGAAAAGCGAATTTCTTTCCAATATGAGTCATGAAATGCGTACGCCCCTGAGCGCGATTATCGGCATGACAACTATTGGCATGAAAACTTCCGACAGTGAGCGAAAAGACTATACGCTTAAAAGAATAGAGGAAGCTTCAACACACCTTTTGGGAGTGATCAACTCCATACTTGATATGTCAAAAATTGAAGCCAAAAAGTTTGATCTTTGTGAATCCAGTTTTAGTTTTAGAAACATGCTTAATGCGGTTGTAAATGTTGTTAACATCCGGGTCAAGGAGAAACAGCAAAAATTAAAAGTACGCATTTCAGGTGATATTCCGGATTTGCTTTTTGGGGATGAACAGCGGCTTGCCCAGGTCTTTACCAACATCGTAGGAAACGCCGTAAAATTCACGCCTGAGGAAGGCGAAATCGCGATTGACGTAACATACCTGGGAGAAAACGACGGTTTATGCACAATGCAGGTTTCGGTGTCCGATACGGGTGTGGGTATCAGCCCCACGCAGCAGGAAACCCTTTTCCAACCCTTCCATCAGGCCGAGAACAGCACGTCCCGCAAATATGGGGGTACCGGTTTGGGCCTCACCATTTCAAAGAGTATTGTTGAAATGATGGGCGGTAAAATATGGATAGAATCCGAACTTGGAAAGGGAGCCAGGTTTACCTTTACCATCCGGGCAAAGCGCGGCCAGGCAAAAAATACCGTAATTGATTCCCCCTGCACAGAGAATCAAGCTCCCGAAGGAATCGGGCTTTCACCGCCGGTTTTTGCAGGCCGCCGTTTACTGCTTGCCGAAGACAATGAGATTAACCGCGAGATAGTCCTTTCCCTGCTTGAACCGACACAGTTGGAGATCCACAGCGCCGCAAACGGAGCGATTGCCGTTCAAATGTTCCAAAAGGCGCCGCACAAGTACGATATGATTTTTATGGATATCCAAATGCCCGAAATGGATGGCCTAACCGCAACCCGCTGCATAAGGGCTTTGGAAAACCCAAAAGCCAAAGCCATCCCCATCATCGCCCTGACCGCCAATGTGTTTAAAGAGGATGTTGAAAAGTGCCTCGAAGCCGGCATGGACTGTCACCTCGGCAAGCCCCTGAATTATGAGGAAGTAATAAGCAAACTGCAGATTTTTTTGCCAGAAGCAGCTTAGAAAATGAGGAGTTCTTTGCGAGCTCTGAGAGAAAAAACTACCCCAAAATATCTTCTTTTTTATTCTGTTATCCAAATAGCGTAGACGTCTATAAATCCTGGAGCGCCGGGGTAGCTATATATAAATCCGTCAGCGTAAGCTGTACCTGTTCCGCCTGAGTTGGTATTCCACTCGACAAAGGTATATCCGAGTATTGTATAAAATGATGGATCAAAATATGTGTT
>Ga0123353_10007409_pt1 | contig 14816 bp, 8 predicted proteins | sample TergutLab28metaG_3_FD_92763 | JGI IMG/M metagenome (GOLD analysis project Ga0123353, IMG submission 92763) | Labiotermes labralis P3 segment gut microbial communities from Petit-Saut dam, French Guiana - Lab288 P3 | ecosystem: Host-associated > Arthropoda: Insects > Digestive system > Gut ... | reverse complement strand
TGCTGTGATTGTCGGTCGTTCTTCCCTGTTTGTCTAATTCTGCTGTGATTGTCGGTCCTCCCTGTTTGTCTAATTCTGCTGTGATTGTCGGTCGTTCTTCCCTGTTTGTCTAATTCTGTTGTGATTGTCGGTCCTCCCTGTTTGTCTAATTTTCAGAAATCAAACGGGATGTCCAACCCAAAAAAAATGCAGTTTTAAAGATAGGGCCACACACAATACGGCAATAATTTTACCGAACAGCATGGAGACCTTTATTGATAAATACATACGTCTATAGTCACGACGCGCCTGCGCGCTGTGTTACTCCCACTCCGACTCATTGTGGGTCATGTGTGGACGTGAACACAGTATGTGGGTAGGTTCCACCCTTTTATTCATACCACTGCACTGGTTGCGTTCATAATTTTTTCCGTAATATGATATGGGCACTTTGTGTCATCCTTCTAAAACACTGTGTAGGTTTTCAGTTTTCAGTTCAAATACAGGCACATGACCCTTCAAATCCTACTAGTAAATATAAATACTGTCAGGTTTGACATTCAAAACTCTGCGTTCTCCCCATAAGCTTTGTTTGTGCGTTCCGCATGAATCTGGCAACAAACAGTGATGTTGTTGCTATACACTGTTCACTAATTTGGTCTCTCCAATGGAAGGACACTGTGTTCTCTGTGAAGTACAAACTGAATCTTTGTGTACAATGTACAGTCATCTCAGTATTAAAAACGTTAAGCCGTCTCCAAACAATTTTGACGGTATTGCAGTGACGTCGTGTGGTTTATTGTAGTTTAGCCCACAGGCACGTTGTCACACAGCACAAGATCGTAACCTTCGCCAGCTCCGCTGTAAGAACCTCGGATACCAAACACTGTGAACATATTCACAGTAAAGTAGCAATTTACTGTTACGTGGTGTCGCCATTTACACCTATCAGCTTAACATAAAAGAGCAAATTCATAGCCAACAGCGGATTTTAGATTTCTGCGTTTTCCCATTTGTGGGCAGTTTTGCCAACTGTGGCATTTGGTTGAATGCGTAAGCGGTTTTTTATTTTATCTACTTACGGAACAAATTGACGGGGCAGGAAACAGCAAACACAACAATCGTCTGCCGTAATCATTGTCACGGCCATCACCAACGACTTTCCTGTCAGTAAACTGACGTCTTAAGACAAACCTAAGACAACTAATTACCTGCCTGTTTTGATTAATAGGACCAAGTTACGGGAGAATGTCCTGATCTCACAAGCATTATTACTTATCATTTTTGTTACCTGAAGGATCACGTGCCCGGCTACGCTAAGATATGTGTCACCAAAGGCCACGGATCCTTTAACTTCTATCCTTCCATAAGGCCTTGACCTGCCATCTGCAGTAAACGTCTCTGTTTGGTATGTTTTGCATCCCATTGTGAAGGGAACAGAATTTAGTCAATTGGTACAACCGTCTAACACAACTGCAGTTGGTACTTAAGCCCATGTTAAGGTCAAGCAGCTACATGTTTCGACAGGTAGGTTATATATCGTACAAGAATTTACAACATAGAGCCTGAAGATCACCACAAACGTGTCGAAACATGTAGCTGCCTAAACTACTTAAAATCGAAACAGATTTTCACACCAAATACACTTGTGTTAGACGGTTATACCGCTGGATTTAATTCTCCATCAATGACAGACTTCTGTTTTAACTCTTTAGAGAAGAAAATTAACCCGAATTATATTACACATTCAGTTCCTACCGCGCAGTAAACACCCTATATCTCGACTATAAAAATCAGCAGGGAAATGATCGCTGTTTGCATAAGATATAATAGTAATAATAATAATAATAATAAAACTGCAAATGGTTTGTCACAAGGTGGCAGTGGTTATTTTACATGTACACAAAATATGAAATTTGTTACTAATAAATTTAAGTCGTGAGGGCTACATGAGAAGCATGTAGTGGCAACTTGGAATCTTGGGAACCATCTCAGCGTTTGCTTATAGACAGAGGGAAACCAAGAAAAAAACCGTGTCGAGATGGCCGGTCGCAGGACCTTCCGAATACTGACTTCTAGCCAGCAGTCCGGCATCAAAAGTAAAAACAGCAATACACACACAGTACAGCAATACACACTCTTTGTGCGCAATGTAGAGTATCTGAATGTTAAAACCTGCGGCACGTAAATGAACCACTGAGCTGTAAAGGATTAAAGAGACGTAAACGAATGGGATTGAACGTTTCCGAAATCTAAACGAGTCTACGGAGAAGTGGCGAATGCCTTGTACATGACTCGATTATAACTACAGACGAGAGGTGTACATGGCATGATGTTAAAAGAAACAGCATTCTCGTGCTTAAAGCTACGTCATAAAGATATATGGAGGGAGGTAAATTTAGAATCCACACATTCATAACTTTGGGACGAGACGGAGGTGAGAGGTCAACTTTCAGCCGCAGTAGCCCTAGTGGAATTTCCAGTGAGAATCGGAGAGACGGCTTGCTGGACCTCAGAGATGGCCTGGACTCTTGTCACAGAAAATATTTCCACACCCGACGGCACTCGAACTCCGGTCGGCCAGCACGTAGCAAGTCACTTTATAGTAAATAAATTATCGTGGCTCCGAGCATCCAACAGAAGCATTTTAAACTCACGACTGTGCAAACTGCCAACGTTTCCATGCAACTGGCAAGCCTGTCAATAGCCTGAATCTCTTTCCTGAGTGACGCATTGGTCGATACAAATCCTCGATTTCATGTCCAAACCAGGGGAAGTTACAATTTTCATCCCGTTCGTGTTTAAAATCGACAGTTTACAGTTAAACGCACAACTGGGGAACAACAAAGTTTTCTTCTTCATAAGAGAAAGATAAATCGTACGCCTGTGGCTCCCTGAATGCCTAAGAGCTCCCATCGTAAAACTTTTAGAACGGAAGCGGACAGGATTTAATATTCGTTTTCATCGACATTGCAATATTACGAATGTTTCACAACGACGCTTATCTGACTGCTGCATGTCACAGTTGTTCTTGTATTCGAAGTGGAGATATATGACGGGTGGAGGTATGTATCCACTCATTCTTAACGTCGACAGTACTACTACTACTCCATGGCTCTACAGTCCTTGTAGGACCTTGGCCTCCTTCACGACCATCTTCCAGTGTTCTCTTCTGCGTGCATGTATCCTCCAGTTTGTGACACCCATCCTACTCAGGTCCTCCCTCACGTCGTCCATCCACCTTAACCTTGGTCTTCCTACACTCCTACTTCCTTCTAGAGTGTTCCGATGTAACCTCTTTACCACCTTTTCCTCACTAATCCTCTCCACATGTCCCAGCCATCTCAATCTTCCTTTTTTTATTTCTGTTACTATGTACAATTCTTCACATAATTGCCTCACTTCTTCATTTGTTCTGCTCCTCCAGTATCCTGCTACACATATTGGACCAAATATTTTTCTCAGCAACTTCCTTTCCCAAATACGCAGATTTTTCTCATCATTTGCCGTTAAACACCATGCTTCTGAGCCACACAGCACCACCGGTCTTATTGTTGTTTTGTACATTCTTACTTTTGTTGTCCTGGATACGGCTTTTGATCTCAACAGGGGAACTTCGACAGTAGATCGGGGAGAATGGTCAGCTTCACTCCCAGGGTTCTCACTTCCTCGGTCAGGTTAGTCGGTACCCAAACAGAGATTCGAATCATGCACTTCCAGAAACATTAAACATGAGTCAACTTACAGCAATTTCATCAAATTTATTTAGTACAATACCCACTCGGTTCAGGGAATATGATATTCCTCTTCCTCTCTTTCTCTTCTCTGTATTTAGCGGGTTACGATAAGGTATTGTGATGTACTGTCACTTTCAAGTACGCAATATAGGACAGAGAATCACTCTAGCTTCATTAAGGAGAGGACGCCATTTGTATTTGAGAAACAAGCAACTTGTGTTACTGCAGAATTGTTCACCATAAACACTGTTATGAGCTCTGTCGCTGCATCCACCACACTCCCCGCACACCAACCCCCGTCACCCCACAAGTGGAAAGTCGTGACGGGTGACTCGAGAGGGTATAACACGTTCTGGCTGTGGGTGACATTTCGGTAGATGTATATCCGAAAAGGGGAAGACGAACGGAGAGCTACAACAATAACACATAGCGTGGGGGAGCAGCACATGTAATCGATTCTTCCTCGCGGACTAATCGATAGGCTTGTATTACCACAACAAGACGCTATTATAGGCCCCTTAAATGTAGTTGGAAGCCAGAAGATAAAATGATAATGATGATGATGATGACGACGATATTTCTTGTTTTGGTCCAAAATATGCGACCCCTCCTAACCATGCAATAAAAATGTACACTTTTTAGTCATTTAGAAACTAAAATATTTGCTATGTTACGACAAGATGAAGAGCGTGGATAGCTCAGTTGGTATAGTGACTATACTACGAGATTGACAAAAGAGGAGCCACGGTTCGACTACCGATACAGGGAAGAACTCTTCGCTGTAGCAACCAGACTGGCTCGAGGATCGAACCAGCCTCCTAGTGCAACGACAACGCGGTATTTCCCAGAATGTAAAGCAGCCGGAGCTTGAAGCTGAACACTAACCTCTATGCAGTACCGAAGTTAGTGCTTGGAACTCTGTTTCTAATCCTCCATACATCTTCATGTCGTTCACCGGGAGAAGTGTGTTTTGTATGACTACAAGCAAAGGACATGATTTTTCAGTAAGTATGAGGGCACAAGTGACTATGCTTCTAAATGTCACTGTCCCGTACAGATCATGCCAAATTTACATTTGAACCCTTTAAAGCCCAGCGGTCCCTATATGTACCACCAGATTTAACATTTAAAAACTGTACGTTCTGCTATCTCCAATAATCAGATATAAGACATACAATCAGGTCGTAAGATCTGATAAGAAATAGACTAAAATTAGTATGAAAAATAGTTGGTGACAATCTTGAGGTGCATCATCCCCGTTGTGTTTTATTTACAATTAAAAGGGGTTCTTTTAAGTCAAAACACAACTGTCTTTCGTTGTTATCTTTATTTAAGCTGGCGACATGTTTCGGCCTTTGCACTGGGCCATCTTCTGGTCACAAGATATATAATAAAAAGCAGTCCCGTTACAGGCCTGGAGTGGCCCAGAGGGTTCCAGGAAGTTAAGATTACCAGATTTCGTGACAACGGCACAGGATGGTGGTAAGGCTGTCAGCCTTACGCACCGGCCGCCTTTACCCCCTTGGAAATTCTCCTGGTACTTTTTTCTGTTAGAGGCTGAGTCGACTCCAGAGCCATAGTGCGATCGGAAGGATTATGTCAGTGACAAATTCCATGGCACCATCTGGAATCGAACCAGCGACCTTCCGATTTGTACTCGTAGCACAGCACCTTAACCACTGTGCTACCGCGGTCCCCAGATATATAATATATAAACAAAATAATGTTCATATTATTTTACTTGTGATTCACACTGTATAGTCTCCTCAATTATATATCTTGTGACATGAAGATGGCCCAGTGCAAAGGCCGAAACATGTCGCCAGCTTAAATAAAGATAACAACGTACGATAGTTGTATTTTTACTCAAAAGAAACCCTTTTAATAGTCTGGGACAATTTACTTATTGACTTTCTCAATACTTCTAAAAGGATTGTTCTGAGGCACATGATACGAACAGGTGAGCCCTTAATCAATATGACAGCGTATTCGAAACTTCTAGGAGTTAGTCGCGAACGTAATATAATATCACTTTTGTTATTGTTCTTTGTTGTCTTCGTCAAAATATTCCATTCTAGAGTTCTGCACTGGGTCCAGGATATCTACCATTGTTCGAAACGCCACTGGACCCGATTCTCTGGAATCGCGTGTAGAACTGTCAGCGACTGTTCCTGAGTTTTTCTGAATTTGATTCCACAAGAAGTCAAATCAGGTCAGTAAGGAGGGTGGGGAAATAGAGTCACGTTTTGAATTGACAAAATTGACGCAACGACAAAACACTTTACAAAGTAAAGGAAAAAAAAGCCGTTAAAAACAAACACGTTGTTTTATTATATTCTACCATGTTATGTTCAGCCTCCTGTATAATGCGTACCGGGTCTTTCCCGGGGGTAAAGTGCGGCCGGGGCGTGCTTCAGACCACTCACTCCCTTCTAGTGCCGCGGTCATGGAACAGTAGAGCTATACCTCTACCCACCCTCTGGGCCACACCGGGCCTGTAACGGGATCACTTTACCTTTTATCGTATTATGTTACGTCATGAAACTTTAATGCAACATGTTTCGGCTTAAGTACAAAAAGACTTCATTAGACGAAAGTAGAGTACCAGAGAAAAATCATGTAAATTACATTAAACCACTGTTCAGTGAGGTTACACGATAATTTTTCATTGATTCTGTAACTTTACCTAATGATGGCATTTGTACTTAAGTCGAAACACGCTGCGTACAGTAACAAAAGCAATACAATAAAAATTTAGCTGTAACCGACGGCCTTTATTCCTTTATTCCTTTCCTCACCGTATCTTCATCAAAACAGGTCGCCTCTGTTAAGGATAAAACAAACCACACTGGCGCACTGTCAACGGTGAATCAACCACTTATGGTTCCGCCATCGCTCTGGAAGTTTTCGACGGAATTGCTCTCTCGGATGTTCGAAAATTTCCTCAGTAGCAATGCAGATTATCCGTTCGGCCACAAATATTCTTCCTTGTTCTCAAAGGAACATAAAAGTTCCTATAATAAAACCAACTAGATGCACTAATATCTCAAATTTATTTTTGGAATGAAACTCTACATGTTTCGGACAGTTCCTCTGTCCAACATCAGGAGTTTTTCACTGTACACACAGTAATGGTATATATCATACTGGTTTGCTGACAGCTCGCGAACCAGTATGACATATACCATTGCTGTGTGTACAGTGACAAACTCCTGATGATGGACAGAGGAGCTGTCCGAAGCATGTAGAGTTTTATTCCAAAAATAAATTTGAGAAATCATTGCATCTAGTTGGTTTTATTGTAAGAGCTTATCAAGATGGACGGTCACCTGAACGTCAAATTCAACATAAAAGTGTAAATACGGAGATCTCGTGTCACGTATCCATATACTGCTCATTTCTTCTGAGTTTTTAAAAATGTAAACCTTATTTTTTCACGTTAATTAACACCTTTCTACGCAAACTTTGTCCCATTAACTTGTCATATTTCCCGTAAGAAACAAAAGTATGACAAGCCTTCAAGCTCACTAAATCCCGACATCAAAATGTCATTATCGCGTTTACTAGACTCTACTGAGTCTTATGTATAGCATAGGAAAGGTGCTGAGAGGCCAACTAATGGCAAGAAAGCCAGAAGTTCCTAGTGTTCCGCCGTCAAGGTTATTAACGATATTAGAATAAGTATTTCCGATACTTGTTTATTTATTTACACATCTTTTCCAAACAAATCAAGTTATTGAGATCCGATTTTAAGTCCATTGAAAGTTAATTAAAATAATGTACAAACACGATATTCACTGCAACATTTGAAGTTCCCACAGTGATGTTGCTGAAGATTCAAATTTTCTGGTATGTAAAGCCAAGTTGACTGATAAATAACAAATGACTTTTCGAAGAAACGTGCCTCATTCATCTTCAGGAGCAAGCAGCCGCGGGTCATTCCTCTTCAGGACCAAGCAGCCACGGGTCATTCATCTTCAGTAGCAAGCAGCCACGGGTCATTCATCTTCAGGAGCAAGCAGCCACGGGTCACTCATCTTCAGGAGCAAGCAGCCACGGGTCATTCATCTTCAGGAGCAACAGCCACGGGTCATTCCTCTTCAGAAGCAAGCAGCCACGGGTCATTCATCTTCAGGAGCAAGCAACCACGGGTCATTCATCTTCAGGACCAAGCAGCCACGGGTCATTCATCTTCAGGACCAAGCAGCCACGGGTCATTCATCTTCAGGAGCAAGTAACCACGGGTCATTCATCTTCAGGACCAAACAGCCACGGGTCATTCATCTTCAGGAGCAAGCAGCCACGGGTCATTCATCTTCAGGACCAAACAGCCACGGGTCATTCATCTTCAGGAGCAAACAGCCACGGGTCACTCATCTTCAGGAGCAAGCAGCCAAGGGTCATTCATCTTCAGGAACAACCTGCGTTTTTCACTCTGAACATGAAGGCACTATAAGCCTTCGAAACATTTGTCACTATTATCTTTACTGGAAGTTGATACCTCTTCCCGTCCAACAACCATAAGCATACGTGGCTTTTATGGAAAATTCTTTATAGGTCGTGTGTATGGTGCGGACGGCACGCCGTCCGCACCATACACACGACCTACGCAGCGGCTCCCAAGACCACCACTCATCCAAAAACTGCATGCAGAAAACCGTATGCTGCAAATCAAGTTCTAATGCACCGGATGATGGGCGTATGCGCCCAAAACATGTAGAGCTGAGAATACATCAATAAAATTACCTTTTTGCATCAAGTTGGCATTTCACATTATTTCATGAGGAAGATGCACAGTGAAACAACCCTCAAGTTCGTTAAAGTGTCTGTTAATCTTTAAAAATTAAATGCTACTATTAAATGTCTTAACTCCTTGCTCTGTTAAAATCATCATTTAGACACCTTCAAATACATAGTTATTTGTGCTTCTTGTGGTTCACCGCAGCAAGTGCATATTCCAGTAAGCACAAACACACTGAATTATTTATATTAAAGCATTGGTTTGTAACGTACTTCGTGTCTTTCTCGCCTTATACTGAATTGTGACACTGCCTGAGAACTGCGCTCTTCTGGGTTATTAATAAGCCAGAAGAGCGCAGTTGCCAGCCACTTCGCGATGCAAACTTCAGACCACAGAGATAATGTCCGTTCTATTAAACGCCTGTGCTGAAAAAAAAATCTTGTTCAGTTTTATAAGACTAAAACTGAACAGAACAGAGCAGAATAGGACGGAAAATAATAGAACAGCACATGTCAGAAAGAACAGAACAGATAAAAGTAACAGAATATAATACAGTAGAATAGAATATATAGCACAGAGTAGAACAGAATATGGCAGAAAGGAATAGGATAGAAAAGAATAAAACAGAAGAGAATAGAAGAGAACATAACAGAACAGAATAGAATAAAAAGAACAGAATAGAACAATACAAAACCACTGCCGTAATTATATATGCACACTATGCAGATATAAACAGTGCCAGTGTTTATATTGCGCTGCCATCTATTCAAAAAAATCTAACATAAATTGCCCAAATTTTCCTAAATGCCCACACGATTTTTCAAGTTTAAGGGGAGCTATAGTATTGTAATCTCAAAAAAGGCCAATAAAACTCATTTGCCGAATCAGTTCATAATTAAATGAATTTGCCCGCGTGTGTGCGTGTGTGTGGTGTGTGTGTGTGTGTGTGTTTGTGTGTGAGACTAATGTAGCCATTGTTTGGATAGTCAAGTGAGTGGAATAATAAAGTGTCTAACCAAGTACTTCTGATAACAAGCGGCTAATCATGTTAATTCGGCAATGAGTTGGCAGTATAGAGAAGCCTAACGAGTGCTTCAATAGACGGAAAGTGAGATTCAACGCAAATTACCTTATTCAAGCGATCTCACTACATACTTTGTTCAGAGTGAAGTGGTACACAGCGATGGTAAAAGAATCACATGCAGGACGTGGAATAATTGAGTAACAGACCTACACGATTGACACTGAACCAGTCCACTGCGAAAGTAATTGGAATACATCGCCCTTAATTTTGTATTTTGAACTAAATTCGGAATAAGGCTTGACAAAACGAGGCAGAACGTCTTTTCAAAAAATAACTACGTAGGTTGATGAGCCAGTGAGCTTGTATGCAGGCGAGGACTGTCGTGGCGGAGGACGCAAGTTTTCAGGACTCACTGGATCTCTGTCTTTAGCAACGTTGGATGTAATCGGAAGGCAATTTGAACTGTAACGCCAGAGGTTTTCAGTCTTCAAATGGCCGAATTCTAGACAGTCAAACCATTAATACAGACAATTCCTCTTTATATATTAAATGCCATATTTTAAAATGTAATTAAGTGACAACAAAAGCAGGGTGAAGGATGCAGACTTTTAAAATCTCATACTCACCGCGAAGGAAGCCTACAGTCACGCATTTGTAGTCTTTTGCTAAATGTTTATCAACTCAAAACGTTTATGTGCTTTTACGTAGTTCACCAGAACATGGCACCCTATAGTGGACCTCCACACATCAGTTCCGCCCGCATACGAGTCAAAAATTCCTTTCCACACACTTCGGAATTTTTCAGTCATTATTGCATGCAAGGTTGCAATGTGATATATAAATGTTCTGTAAACATAATCCATAGCTTTTAAACTGAAGAAAAATTTGCAAAAACCTGCATGTGTCTGTTTCAGTTATCACGTAATAAATGATTAAAATTGGAATACAACTTTTTGAGCACTGTGTATGACGGATGTGAAAAACTGTAACGCTCTAATAATAAAATAATGGTAGTGATGGTGGTGATAGTAGTAGTAGTACTGATGTATTGATAATAGTAAGCAAAGGTCAAGCAATCCCATGACAGGCCTGGACAGGCCCTGAGGGTTCCAGTAGGTTAAGGCTCCCAGATTTCAAGACAATCGACACATGAAGGTGGTAAGGTTGTCAGCCCTAAGCACCGGCCGCTTTTACCTCCAGGAAATATTCCTGGTATTCATTTCTGTTAGAGGTTGAGTCGACCCCAGGGCCATAGTGCGGCCGGAAGGATTATGTAAATGAAAAATCCCTATGACACCATCGGGAATCGAACCCGCAACCTTCCGACTTGTAGCGCAGTGCCTCAACCAACTGCACCGCCGCGTGCCCCCATTGATAATGGTAGAAATAACAGCAATAAGTACAAAAAGGCCGAGATACCGGAACACAAACAGTCACCACCGGCGACAACACAGACCACGACTGAACAAGTTTGAAGCTCGTTCTGTTCACTTCGGATCCTCGCACCTTTCGTAATATCCACTCCAATAATGTAATCTGCTGTTTGTCAAGTGTGCATTTTCTAAACTTTCCCTGCCAAAGTCCGGAATGACTTTTTCGTCCATTCCAGTCCATTCACGAAAGATCATCAATATTAGTCCTTTAGAGATTGCAAGGAACGCACACCATACACAAAACCGTAATTCGTACCTCACAAAGTACTCAGTGTTCTTGCATTAGAAAGACAAATAAGCGAATATTATGTGGGGGGAAAAAATGTTGTTTATTTTGAGAAAGACACGGAACATATGATGCATGACGTGAACAAAATTCCAAGTTTATGACCACTAGGCTTTAGAGGGTTGAAGGAATGTAACGTAGGCCTAAATGTTACAAAATATTTTCCTAAATGGTGCAGAGAAGTGTAATGCCCATTACACAGCGCGTAGGAGCACAATGTACCAAAGGTTTTATGCATATTTTTATGGCCCAAATCAATAAAATTTCTTGTGTTTCTGATCAATATTTAAATTCCAAAACAGAAAGGCTAATAATGGTTTGAAGAATTAAACAGACTAAGCACAGCGAAAAACTGCTTCTCGGTATTATAATGGAAGAAACCTTGTTTTAGGGGGTTTGGAATTGATGAAAAATATGAAGGCATGTACACGATTGCTGTCTTCAGGATACCTGAAGATGTAAACGGCGATTCCCTCCTTAAGGTTGGTAAGCTCCTGTGCCAAACTGCAAGATGTTATTATCCAGAAGACTACAACCTAAGTCTCCACCGACAGTCAGTAGGCTTATGCTGAAAGCGAACGCGGTAAGTTCCTCCGAAACTCCGGTAACTAACCAAATGGTATAATGCATCAGGGTACCACAACCGGAAGTTTCATCTCGTAAAATCCTCACATCCGCTACATAGTAAAGCAGGGTGAGCTAAAGTCTTCAACATCGTGCGCCACATGCACATCGTATCTCCTTTTCTCGGCGCGCGCGCACGCACACATACAAACACACACACACACATACACACAGTACGTCTGTATCTGAAGACTACATGAGGGTCAGCACACAGTCTGCCTTACGACAGGTCCACAGCCCCTCACAAAGCGAATTCTCCAGGGAGTGCGACATAGTGCTTCCTCTTTCAATTTCCAGGATCTTCTCGTTTCCTCAAGATCATCCAGTGGCTACCTAGGTCTTCTTCCTCGTCTTCTCATCCCTTATATCTTTACTCCAATAATATGTTTTAGAAGGCAGTTCCTACGCAAGATGTGACCAATCCAGTTATCCTGTCTTCATTTTATTTCACGTAGGAAGTTCCTTTCCTCCTTGACTCAATGTAATCCTCCATTTTTGACACCGTCAGTCCAACTGATCTTCAGCACGTAAGTACTCTTATATTATAGAACCTGAAATCTCTGGTACTAAAGGGTCTATCACTCAAGCCTACAGACCAGCATTTCCAATATTTTGCCCCTCTTAATAGTGGGTTCCGTGGGATGTAAGAAGGGGTGCCGTGAGAAAACTTCGACGACAGCAAGATTTTCGTCGCTGGTGTTTGGAGACAACTTGGGCAAAGACGAACCGAAATATAAGAGAGTTACCCGCTCTACTGACAGTTCAAGAATGTCCTACTTTTTTATAATCGCATTGACAGCAGTGCTGGCAGTGGCGGTACAGGAAAATCAGGGTCGGCATTTCCTTTGAAACAACCGTTGGAATGTTAACAACGAGACTAGAGAACACTGCCCGTAGCCCCACACTGAGCAAAGCTTTGGCATCACTGGAATCCCTAACAGCAGTCCCTGGGGCAAGATGAGACTATGCAACCCGCCTCTCACCATATTTCTGGTTTTCTGAGAGTCTGCCTGTGTAAACACCAGGAATCTGTATTAGCACATACCACACTTCAAACTGGTAGCTTAAACAGTCACAAATCTGGGTTCTGCTTTTCTAATAGAAGACAGTATTAGAAATTTTGTAACAAAAAATTGTGAAGTCCCTTGAGCACTTAGCGATATCGATCCCGTTGAGTACAAAAGCGCTCACCCCCTGCCGTCAGGTACAATCATTCATAGGTTAGTTAAAAAAAAAAAGAAAAGATATTTGAAGTGCTGGAAGCTACTGATTGTGCAAAGATGATACATACACACATGATAACAATTGCCGTATATTAATAATTGTCCAACGAGACACAACACAAAGCAGTCTATTTATTATTCTACAAGTTCACTCTTCGTGTTTCGGGTATCAACCACACCCGTCATTAGGACTACACAAAACTAAAACTACAGCCTCCGGTACTGGAAGGTAGCTGCACAAAAAATGTGACCAGTACCGGAGGTTGTAGTTACAGTTTTGTGTACTCCTGGTGATGGGTGTGGTTGATACCCGAAACATGTAGAGTGAACTTGCAGAATAATAAATAGACTGCTTAGTGTTGCATCTCGTTGGACAATTATTAATATAGATCAGCGATGCACGGAACCATAAACATAAACATAAATTCAACCGATTTAATTCCCCAAAATGTTTGTAAAAAAAAATCTGGTTAACTGTACCAAAAATTCCGAATATCGTCCACTATTTCAGGTACTTTTATAAACACGACACACCAAATGTCTCATTACAGTGCATGTCATTCCTACTTCGTATATTTTAGGTTCCGGATTAACATTCGAGTCCGGAGACTGGGTATCCCGAGTCATTTCATCATTTTCCTCAGTCCCTCTAGGTCAAGATCTTCCATATTCTTAAACATAATCACCATTCAACGCTACGTAACCTGTGATATCAAGAGCTTTTGTAATTGAACCGCAAAAAAATAACACATAAACGACATTCAACGAGCTGGCTCTAATCGAAGGTAAGGATAGTTCGTTGCCGTTAATTATACAGCTACCTGTCCTGTCATATCTTTTGTTTGTTTTTGACGCGACAGCCCCCAGTGGGCCAGGGCCTCCTAATTCACGAGTTTTCTAGATCACAAAAAAGAAGCAGCACAGTCGGTAGGACTCCTCTGGACGAGTGATCAGCTCGTCTCAGAGACATCTACCTGACAGCACACAACACTCACAACAGAAAGACATTCATGCCCCCGGTAGGATTCGAACCCACAGTCTCAGCAGGCGAGCGGCCGCAGACCTACGCCTTAGACCGCGCGGCCACTATGATCGGCTGTCATATTTTTAATCAAACGTTATTAAAATGAACTTTCCCCTGTTCACGCCACGGAGGCTTACAGGGGGAGCTACATATTCTCAACCTATGCTATAGATGAAAGTTAGTGGTTAACTTCACGCCATGGCTGTTTTACCCATGGGTAAGAACTCCGGTACTCAATTGGGCCCGAGAGCCGGTTTGGACGATTTGGATAAGAGAAAACTCCCTTGTCTCTACTGGGTTTCGAACTCCGGACGGTCGAGCCCGTATCCTAGCCGCTCAATAGTATTCAGAACGTAATAAGAGTGACAGTTGTACGTTTAATTACAATCACGTGCAAGGGATGGGCATAGAACAAAATCCTGAGATGTCGTATATATCATGAAGAATTCACATAACAATGTTCAACAAAATGTGAACATTAATATAATCAGGACAGTCCACCTAGAACTTGTCCCTTAACTAACTGAAAGCTACTCTTCATCACTAAAAACTAAACTAAACTCCGTGGCCTTAGTCCGCACGCGAACTATACCGACAGAGCGGCCGCCGCCTGTCGGCGAAATTAGTGCCAACTTTTGCGGATAGAGGGGTGTTACGTGGTCAGCGCAACGAGTCCCCACAGCCGTTAATCTCTGTTTTCTAGACCTGGAGCCGCTACTTTTTTCATTCAAGTAGCTCCTCAATT
>Ga0123353_10007408_pt1 | contig 14817 bp, 4 predicted proteins | sample TergutLab28metaG_3_FD_92763 | JGI IMG/M metagenome (GOLD analysis project Ga0123353, IMG submission 92763) | Labiotermes labralis P3 segment gut microbial communities from Petit-Saut dam, French Guiana - Lab288 P3 | ecosystem: Host-associated > Arthropoda: Insects > Digestive system > Gut ... | reverse complement strand
CCTGATGATGGATGTATTAATGTCCGAAACATGTTGAGCATAGAAGAAGTGAAATAAAACTTAATAACTAGTGACATCAAGTTGGTCTCTTATTCTTCAACTATCACAATGAGGCACGGTCCAATATACATAAGGTTCAATGGTTCGTTTCTAACATACAAAAACTCAATGCATTATAGGAGACTAAGTTAATAAATTTTGCAAGTTCAACTTCTCATATACCGTATGTGATTTAAGAAAGATGTTGAGTGTTCCTTTAATTTTCACACTTCAGATCTGATGATTCTGTTTTATTAACTGCAGACCAAGGAGGCAAAATTTCCAGGCACCAGGTCAACCAAGCAACTAAATTTTGCGCATTAATACCTAACATTTTCAATATAATTGTTATGGTTCCCTGTTCCTTACATAAAAGAACACACATGAATTCACATGCACCAAGCAAAAAGCATCAGATATGTGAGGTTCGCAGGTCACTCCAGAGTTATACAGTCATCAGTACAGAATTTGTGACATGTCACCCTGCCAGTGTCTAGAATTTGCAGGTGTCACATTTTTTGAAAGACTATTACACATTCAAAAATGTATCTTATTTATTCACCCTCCATCAATCCACATGAGGAACGTATCACAGATGTGGTTTATTTGAGAGGCTTTCATTTGAACTATGCTTTATGGACAAATGCCAATGTTGTGAGCACTTTCTTTTCTTCCAGCACTACACAAAACACACCTGAACATATAGGGCACTAACAACCACTTATGACATGATGACAGCAACACACAGAAAAAAAATGACCCATCACATATCAGTGCAAGCCAATGTGCAGTTACATAACACAAAAATGCAAATTACAAAGATGTTACACGTGCAATAGGATGTACTGATCCATAATTATTGATTTTTGTTTTTCTTCACCTTTTGGATCTTTGAAAGACAAAAATTCAGTGTTTAAATCTGGTATCACAGATAAAGTAAAGTCACTTAAAGAATGTAAATCAACAAACTTATGCAACTTTTTTTTAAACACTACCTAGCAAATAGTGCACCACTCACCTCATTGGAGAACGGCTTCTTGAACGACTGCTCCTGCGCATTCGACTGGACTTATGGCTTCTATCACGCTCCCTCTCACGTTCTCTCTCACGTTCCCTTTCTCTTTCTCGTTCACGTTCTCTCTCTCTTTCCCTCTCTCGGTGTCTCTCCTTCTCTCTCCTGTGACTTCGTGTCCTGTCCTTTTCACTTCTCGTGCTTTTCCTTCTTCTTCGAGATGGTGAGCCTGCACTTCGCCTGGATGTTAAATGGACTGGAGTAGGAAGGCGAGGAAGAGGAGACGGAGGACCTGGTGAAGTGTCTGGGGGTTTCCATCGCATTATTTCTTCTTCCTCCAAAATACTACGTGATCGTCTTCGGACAGGGCTTAATGATGGTGTCCGTCTTCGAATCATACTAGGGGACCTCCTATCTGTTGGACTGGGTGAACGTCTCCCACTGTACCTTGAGTCCACAGCAGCCAGCTTCGATGAGCTCAACTTTTCATATGCCTTTGGGGGTAATGGTGGAGTATGGGGAGAAGAAACTGGAGAGCTACCACCCCTACCTCTTGAAGACCTTACAGAAACAGGAACTAAAATAGTTGGAGTCCTTGTCTGAGGTGACACACTTGCCTCTTGTTCAGAAGAATCAATATCCATATCACTTGTCTCACATGGTGGTGTGTTCCCTTCTCCAATGAATGGAGGAGACTCTGGAGAAATCACTGCATTACCTTTTGTATGATCACCTGGAGAAGCAGATCTTGGTATGGAAGGTGGCAGCACTATTTCATCTGGAGAAGCTGGATTATGCCAAGAATCTACCAACTGACCACCATCCACTAGCTCCTCTCCCGTAACAACCACGCTCATGTCATTATCTGAACGAGGAGTTAAACCACCAACATTTGTCTCTACCACACCACCAGGAGAAGAGCTTCTAGAATGATGTCTAGATTTCTTCTTTCTCCTCCTAGCACTAGTAGAATTAGGACTTCTGCTAGACCGGTGAGAAGTTTTCAACTTCCTATCTCGATCCCGTTTGTGTTTCTTTTCCTTCTTTTTCAGGGAACTGGATCGATGGTGGCCACTGGAAGAATGTCCATCCTTCATTTTCCTATAAATATCCATAGAAGATGGGGACATACTTCTGCCACCATGGAGCTTCTCAGCAGAAGGTGAACGATCGTGGTGTTTTCTATGCCTCAGTTCACTACCTCGTGATGTAACTGAAGAAACAGAAGCCCTCCGTTCCTTCCGTTTACCGCTGATTTTTGGCATGGAAATTGGTGATGGTGAACGAATTATTAATGGAGGAGAAACAGCATGTCGCCCACTATGGCTCCGCCTATTTTCACTGCTTCTTGGCGGAGGGGAAGACACAACACGGGAATGCGATGAGAGTGATTTTCTATCACTGTGATGTCTGTACCCTTTAACCCTATCAACATCTGAGTCCACTAACTTACTATTAGCACCACTTTGTGATGTCCGGCCATGTTTATGTTGACTCCGACTACTAGAACCATGACGGAGTCCTGAATGCGGAGAGGTTGGACTCACCTCCCCCTCACTTAAACTAATTCGTGTACTTTCATCACTCTGTATCTCACCAGCTTCAGGACCAGAGAGATCTTCTGAACTTACATCTGAATATTCAACTAAAGGCTTTATGACTGAAGATGCTACAGAAACCACTGGATTGTCAGCACCACCGGAACTGCATTCTCTGGACCGTCGCTTTTTCCTGTTCTTCTTATTATTCCCTGATATTCTCCCATGACTTTCAATATGATGCCTACTATGCCTACCTCTACCAGACTCCAAGTCCATACTGGTCTGAATTCCACTACCATCTAAGTCACTTCCTGATGCATCTGATCTCTGAGCGTTGCTTGATCGACGACGATGTTCACTAATCCTTCCATTTCGCTCCACATCACGACCACTTGGCATATCACCGACTGAAAAATATGTGCCAGCTACTTAAATAATTTCAAGAACTCATGAACATAATATTGTATCACTGCAAACTATTTACTCTGATGAAATACGATGTAACTTATGAATTCACACCTGATTTCAACAATACTATCGCAATTCCATATTTCCTTGTATATTTCTAAACCCTCTTCCCTATTTTACATACCAATAAACACTGCCCTAACCTAAATTTGTGGCTGCTTAAATTCATTCACTTAAAGACTTAAACGTCATCCAAATCGTAGCACTCACCGGCTTTATCAGGAATTTTCACTTCACTTTGAAAGGCACTTCTATTAATTCCAAACTTCGGTTAGTTTCCAAACCCACACTGCCACTACCCTTCCGCCATCTTACTTCCCTGCAGTTCGTTTACAGGCACATAAAGCTATTTTAGGAATTGCAGAACACTCACAGCACAAAGTAACAATACATGCAAATACAATATATGCATCACTAAAATGTACTCACCAGAGTGATGGGTACTTGTTTTCAGCCAGAAATTAAATATTCGAACGTCCTTCGTCGAGGACTTCTCATATATATGCTAGTCTTCATTCCAGTCTCAATAGTTCAGTTCTATATCAGGTTCTTTATTGAATTATAAACAAATAAGAGCTGCTCGGGTATTTTAGTATGGCAATTTAATTGTTATTTACTTCGATGTGCAGAGATATCATTGGATTTTAGCGGATCTATTTACCGTCATTGCAAACTACCATCATACAGCAAAATTAGGCTTCAACCATTTGGTGACGTCTCTAGTGTCGCCAACTGAGAATGGAAAATTTTCTACACAACAGGTTTGTGTATCCATGCCAACCAGCTTTGTGACAGCAAGGCCTAATAATTAGTTCGTAAAAGTAATTTATACACAAGTGTACATTAGTTACCAGTATATAAGCGGTACACCAAAATATCATAAGTTTTCCATAATCGAGATGAAAGTTGAACAACCTGACAAGCATACAATATCAAAGAATAAACTGTTGAAGATATTCCCAATATTTTACAGCCACTGAATGTGCTGAAATGTAATATACTGTTTTCTTGAAACCAGATTTCTCATTTGGCACATTATTGTTAATAGATAATCTGTAACTGAACACATTTACACTTATATAGACATTTGTCACTACCATTTCGAAGATATATTTGCATTATCTTTCCGGTGATCCAAAGCTCAGATAACACATATAAGCTTACACCGCAATAAGGTTATTTGCAAACAAGTGCCGTCATGATTCCAATGGCACACGTACTAATTAAAATTACTTCCATTTCTTACCTTATAAAGTACTATAAACTCCCAAATATATGACGATATATGGTATTATTCCATACCTGTCAGTTTGTATCTGAAATTATTATGACCTTAATTTTCTAACATGTATGAGAAATATAAGTATAAATGAGAAATGCACTATATGAGCTGCAACTGCTTTCCTGCAACGTTTCGCATATCTAGACTGGGTACTGCCGGTGATTTACAGCCAGCCTGATGTATGAGGTTTCCAGTTCTCACAGCAGTGTTGCTGAAGTTTTGTCTTCTGGGATATCACTGTATGTCATGGAAAAATATGTTTATGTGGAATAAACGAAGTGTATTTAAAACTGTAATAACTTCTCATTTCAATTTTATGGTCTAGGAAACCCTACTCATTGAACATCCCTTGTAGTTGGAGGCCAGAAAACCAGTAAATTACAACTGCCAGAATGTTTACAGTTAGTCAAAACCCACATATCCTATTCAGATCTGAGCTTTATAACAAAGACTCTGCAGTTAACTATCAAAAACCTCAAGGTGAAGTGTCTGGTTAGAATGTCTTGTAGGGGCAAATTTGTAAAAAAAAAAAGACGTTCCTTTACATCAAAAACATTCACATTATCTTCAATCTCAAAGACTGAGAAAACTTGTCTATTTGTGTCTTTGGTAGCCTTTCACTTTCAGTTCTCTTAGAAAATTTCACATTACAACTAGCAATCCTGGAGCTCATAATCAAGATGCTCTTTGTTTTGTTTCAGCATTCTTGGAACCACTGCACCATTACCAATTCTCTTCCATACATACACATGTGCACAGGACAATCAGGAATCTTGCACCTCAGAAAAAACCTAGATGGTTAATTAATTATTGCTATATTTTTGAAACTATACTGGTTTCTTTTTTCGAGAATTATTACTTTCATTTCATTACTAGAACTTCTTAGTGAAAGGTGCTGTACAATATATTTGTCAATAATGGAAATCATTATACAATGGACAATGAGGGAGAAGATTATTGGAAATATTTTAACTGTTTACGATATTCAAACTAGTTAGGGACACGGCTGTATGAAACCAGTAATACTGTACAGGTGAATGCTGGCTCAAATTCATGCCAACAGAAGCAAATAAATATTGTTACCAGTTGGCTGCTGGCAAAAGAAGCAGTGGACAGCACTTCAAACAGGATTGAACGGCCAGAAAGTCACAACCTGACTGAACTGAACATACATTAGTGACAATTACGTTTGTATGGCAATACATGAAGACAAATTCATGCAAGAATAAAACTCTTTGCTTCTGCTATCACATATTTTGTCAACTTTTATGTTTTACTGCAAGGGCAGAGAATAAGAGAATGAGCATACAACTACTGCTGCAAATAATCTGCCTAGACGCTAACTAGTGCGGTGGGTGGGATGTACTTCGAACAGTAAGCTCTCATCATAAACTTACAATCAAATGTTATGAATTATACATGTATTTGTAAAAATGAGACAGCATTGGTATGTGGATACTTGAGAAACCTGCAACACATAAATCATAACAAATAATAAATATTTCAGATTTAGTAATTTCATTTTGTATATGGCCTCTGTAATGTCAAAACCCCAATTTTTACATAACTGCTAATGAAAGTTCATGGCAGCATGCTATGGTACAGGCTGTGGGACACTGACCTCGAATTCCAAAGAGAACATGTTTTATAAACTGGATCTGTTTCTGCCATCAGGTGAGAAACGGTGGTGATGGACCTAGTATGTTGGGTCTGACAGGAAATGCACTTCTCAACAGCATGTTGGCCAGCAACTGTGAACAGCTCCATCAAATCAAATGAGAAGGCATGCTCCCCAGTTTTTAAATTGATGGAATATGATCCACTGCTTGCCATGTGTTATTAACAAAAATACTGGATGATGGGCCCAAGTACAGAAACCACAAAATCTTAATTAGTTTCCATAGTTTCCACACCATCATATATACACCAAGATTTCAAAAACCAAAGTTGGGGGGGGAATGTTTTATTAACCTTTGAACCCTAAGGTGCAGGAGAATTTCGCATAGCACTTCACCGGCACAAAAAGTGCATCCTACAGTCCAGAAAATATTGCACTTCCACTAGAGAAAATTTTGAAAATATTATGTTAAGTTTATTAACGGTAAAGTCTCTTATATTTGGAGATATGTCACTTTCTACAGCTGTGATATGACATTAATCTGTGAATCACTCCCCACCCAAATAACTAACATAGATACAGTGATACCTCGGCAAACGAGTGACCCTGCTAACAAATTTTTCGGCTAACAAAGATTTTTTTCGCTGTTTTTCAGACTTGCCTAATGAATGTTTTAGTTTTAGCTAACATAAAGCAGCAAACATGAACGGTCGGGCCATTCCAGGAGCTTATGTTTTCACGTTTCGGCTAACGAATGTGATTCCGGAACGAATTGTCTTCATTAGCCGAGGTACCACTCTGACATGAAGAAAAGTTTCGTGGCCAGATTTATGCCACATTCTGTGAAATACTTGGGCTATCACCAGGATTTCAGGAAATTCATGAAAAGCTATGAAAGAAGTCAACAGACTTATACGACTGAAAATTAAACTACAATTGTCTTTGTGCATGACACTAAGGCATATAGGGGACTGGGGGCACAGCACTGCTCATTCTTCACCTGTGCAATACATGGCATTGAGCAGAAAGTTTCACGCCCTGGCCGTTTTAACCCTGTGGAAACTTATGGAAGGTAATTAAGTAACAATTTCAATAAATCCTTCAGAAACCTGTAAACACTTGCTCCTATGATCAGTAATAAATGCAGTAATTAACATCGAACAGGAGTTAATGAAACTTGTAATCAAAGATGAAGTAAATGGGAAATAATAAATGTTTGTGGAAAACTGGATAGTGTGTCATTCCCAAAAAATCTGAATGATGTACTTCCAAAGATGTGTACTGGGTGTTTCCACAGACATTGGTGTCTGTTGTATATTGTAACACATATCATTTATTACAACTCAGGATAAAAGGCTTTTTGTACAACATTACAAATTTAGGCAGAATAATACAAATCAAGTATCTCACTTTAGTTTTTTTAAAAAAAAAAGTATCCAACATAATTTTTTTTATGCATTACACATGCCCCATTATTTTATAATAAAAATATTTATCAACATTATGATAAAAATGTGTGCATAATGTTTATGTACAATTTTAACACTCTTGTTCCTTTAAAAAGCCTATTGGCCACTGGCCATTTGTCATGTGCAATCAGTACTGATACTTCTAGCTAAAAACTCAGCATGGCAATGTAATGTACAATATATACACACAAAATGGAAATGTTACAAAATATTAGGGGGGAAAAAAATGGGATGTGCTTCGTATATCACAAATGTGTACTGCACACTAAAACATCTGATACTCTCGCATCCAGTTTCTAATGTGTATACACAATTTCAGTTTTCAGAACATACCAAATTACAATCCTTTTTGTCAATATAGTTTCTAAATAAGTATTAACTGTAAGCATGCTGTGAAGAAACTTACTATATGATACAATATCATGCCACATTTACTTGCACAATATGAACAACTGGTCTTTGTTTCCTAAACTTATTTCTATAGTTTGGTTCTCATCAATGAACAGAATCTTCATTAGCAAACATTTTGTTATTTCTTGTACAAATTGTAATTTTTTTTCTCCAAACGTATCTATTGTGTTTGCCAGAATTTAATTCACCTCTAAATACAATTTGCACGTAACTTCTGATGTATTAAATCAAAGAAAACATTTCTGTGGGCATTTAATTTGGAGTTATGAACTTCCCTTTAAAGAATTTAACTGTCTGGAAAGCTCTGCCCCCCCCACCCCCTTTAACTAAATTATCTCCACCAAATTTGAATATTTTCATATGACCATTAAACACACAAACTTCTACAAAAGCATTCTATGATGCTGATCAAAAAACTGTTTAGTCGTATTAGTTTTGGATGTATACACATTACTGCTCCTGGCGAAGATACTGATAAAAAAATTTGCCTCTGACGGGTACATACCATTAACAGAAATCTGAATTAAATGTTTCCCATTACAGTTGCATTCTTCACTGTTGTTGTCACACAGAAGGAAACAGCAAAGTGGACGGAAAATTTGCACACATACAATGTGCTGCAAATTTACGTACAGTAAGTCAGGCCATGTTCCATTAAACACACCCAAATCTGCATGTCAAGAGGTGCACGAATCTTCCAAAAATCTACGAGTCACCTCAAAATTCTGGGCGCCAGAAGTGTGTGTGACATGAAGCAAGTACCACTCTAAGGACCCAAAAATATCAGGAACCACCACAAAAAATTCAGCCCCATGATAACCTACTGCCCAGTGTTTGTACATCCCTCCTGTATGTAAATAAGCAAAGGGAGCAAATAATGCAATGGAAGAGAATTTTGAGTGATAACATGAAGTAGCTGCCGTGTGGCTGAAATCTCAGCAGGCCATATGTAAACAAGAGTCCTTATTACGTACAGCTACAGATCATTTCTTAGTTTCTAGCCGATTACATTTTCAAGCAGATAGATAGCAGCAAATTTCTTGTACAGTGATTCAGTACTGGTGGATACAACAGAACAAATATTCTGCTCTTGTCATGTCCCATATGGAACAGGCACAACCACCAGCCCCAACAGTGTATTTACAGGTCAAACACTAAGATACGACTTACAAATACATGACAGATTATCACAGAAGACACCTACATACCTGCAAAGCTATTTTCTCATAGGCCTTCCTATTTAAGCGCTACAACCCTCGCAGTGCACCTGTTATATGTACACCAACTGGCATGTGCAGAATACAAGAAGGGCATGAATAACCAGTATGTTCGGAAATGCTGTGTTACTTCTCACAGCCACAAATGAACCGAGATTAAAATTACATATGAATGTGACAGTGCCCGTAATTTCAATTGACACGATTCTTTTAAGATCCCATTATGAAAAATGAATTCCATTCCACATCTCTTCTGCAGGTCAATGTAAGAATAGAACAGATTATGTGGGTTCAAGCCCTTCTGGGCCCGATGTTCCTAGGCCTTAACACAGGCCCTTTGTGCACCATAGGTCAAGGTAGGCCTATGATTTTGTAAAGATGGTATAGATAAGGAATAAGTGCCAGCTGAAACAATGCAGCTTTGCAAGTATGACACAAAACTGTCAATTGTCTCCTCAGGCAAGTTACACACGTATGTGCATATGAGACTGTCAAATTTTATAAAGTATGATGCACTTACATTTACTGCCATCTCCAGCTTGTATTTCCATTAACTTTATATTCAATTCCAAACTTTCATTGGCATAAATTTTGTAATCAATGGAAAAGTTTTATATATATATATATATATATATGAATGAAATTAGAACAATCTGCAAGGTTATCGTGTTACTAAAAAAGTGAAAGTAAGAACTGTGCAAGTAAATATGGTATCAAGGCAGTTCTATGTCAGTCAATGTCTATAAACAACCATAAGAAATTTTTAATACAGTATAGAGAAATTTCCTTCAGAAATAAGGATCAAACATACTTCACATAGATGACTTGACATTACACCATTTGTCAGACATATCAATGCAACATGATCACTAATATTGTTTAGGTAATGTAAGTGAACACACATATCTGTTAGCACGTATGTTCCAGTCATTGCTAAAGAGTCATATATATTACATGGCATGAGGCTGTAATAGTTCAGGCCACATTTATAGGCAGGCCTGGACACTGTACAGCACTGTCTGTTCCTTGACATTCATCTACCACAGTAGAAAAAAATCTGTATGCCCTTAAAAAGCACCGCCTGCCTTCAGTTTCAAGCAATTAACACATTTCTGTGACTGTGAAGTCAATGTGAGGTAAAATTACTCTGAGACAGATACTTCTCAAAACTATACAACAACAGACATCAGTTTTCAAGACAAAATTAACCTTCACATATCCTTAAAGCCTACTAAATGTCTGGTTCACTAAACATCAGCAAACAAAGATTATCTTAAAAACTCCTGTCTTTTTGAGCACTCTTTAAGGATGACCAGAAAATCAAGATTTCACTGAGAAAAGCCATTCATTGTTTAATAATCTCCGACTCATACCAGATCTGCCACACGTCCTGTGCCCTGTACATGTTCCAAAACATACGCTTACTAATAAACATATACAGACTGGACACTGTGACAGAACAAATGTGTTCAGCTGCACTACAAATACGTCATCACGAGTTTAAAAATTCTATCGTGGCAAAAATCAGGCTCCTGCATTTGCAACCATTCACCAATAGTCATTTCCACTTCCCCATTACTGTGGAATGAGTGAGCCCCTGAATGTCAGTCACTTCAGCACCCTCAACAAATGATCTTGTTGCAATGTTGCATGTTACCCCTACTACAAAAGCTACCTCCTACTGAAAAATAAAATGCTTGATTAACACAAATGTTACAGGCTAGGAAACCTTGCTTATTGAACACGCCCTGTAGAAACAGTTCAGGTGTAACAACTTGTGAATTAAATACAAGCGTAACTGAACATAACTTACCAGAGTTAATTACAATACAGGTAAGATCCATAAAATCAAACTGTGTGGAACCAAACCACAACAGAATGTAGTAATGTCTGTCTAAGTATCAGTTTTTGTTTTGGCCTCAGTAACTCATTTTTTGAATTCCAGAATTAGAAATGAGGATCCACATAACGAATGACAATTTTAAATGATTTAACACTTACAAAATCCATGTAATTTTAAAACTATTTTATCCTTGGTCAACAACACAAGTTAAAAATGATGCAAAGTCCCTGAAATACACAGGCGAATCACAACGCACGTATAGAAACACACGAATAATTGTGCTGTGAGAGGTGAGGTTCTCAGAGCAGTGTCACTGAAGACTCGATCGAGTCTTCTGTGATGTGACAATATGTCGTTGTATGAGCAGTCCCCAGTTTTTTTGAAATGACACAGCCCCTTCATTTTCGGCGTCAATCAGTCCAGTCCAAGAAGCACTGAACCGATCGACCATCAAGACATGGCACTATGTTCCTTCAAAACATCAGGAACTACTCATCCACTGACATGGCATCACATCCCACAAGGCCTGAATGTTCCATAGAATTGTATACCTTTGAATAATATTTTACATTTAAAAAACACGACAATGTATTTTGAAGTCCTGAGCAAATGTGACAGCTAAATGAATTCAACAGTCTCGTATTCATGACAAAACAGGTTTCCACAAATACACATTTGGTTCGAGACTGTTACTGATCACCAGATATAAATGCGCATAATGACATTATAAAAAAATGTTTTCGCACCGTATGGCAGTGAGCTGTGTTGATGACCTGCTGCCTCCATCTTCAAGGTTGAAGTGGTTACAGCACAAAATTCACCCATCCAAGCACTCTCCATTTCAAGCAAAATCTCTGTCCATGCCACAAACGCCTACATAAGAGTGGAGCTACAGTGCCAATCATGCTGTATCTCAGCATTAGACTGAGGTGAGAGGTCAGCGTCATGCCCCAGCCAGTTTACCCCTGAGAAGGAACGTCTGTACCCACTGAATAGAAGGCTGGGCGGGCCCCAGAGCTGGTATGCAAAGTTTCGAGAAGAGAATATATTCTCCTTGCTGGGACACGAACCAAAATTCCTTCACCATCCACTCCTTAGCCTAGTCACTATAATGACTGAGCTATCCTGACAAATCTTATCAGAACTGTAATTTATTAAACTTGCTGCCTTACAAGTGAAATAAAAATTCATTGTGCTAGCCAGCATTATAATTTGCTGAGAGATGAGACTTAGAGAGATGCTAAATGTAGCTCAAGTAAACAGCTATTCTACACGCATCAGCCAGTCAGGTTTCAGAGCACTCCACAAGAGATGATCTAACTTTCTAAACACTTCCTGTATGTAAGCACTTTGTAAAAAGCCATCTCTAAAATCACGCATTTCTGCAACGCAGTATTCTGCAAGGGACAGTTACAATTTCATGAAGAAGTGAGCTGGTTCCAAAATTCCCAACATTACTATACTAATTAAAATTAGGCATAAGAGATGTGTTAATTATACATGTAACAACAAAATGGCATCCTTGAATCACGCATCCCAAAATAAAGGAAGATTTTTTTTTTAAAGAGATGAGTTTTTATAACGATGGACTTTACGCACAGGCAAAAGTTGGTACATTTAAGGTCGATGATACATGTGTAACTACACATTACGTACACTTAAGTTCACATGTACCATATCGCTCATGAAACAGCCATTAGTGGTAACCCACACACACACACACTTTGTCAAACAGATTCCAGCCTTACTAAGAATGCTAGGTTACAAACACACCTTCTGTCAAAATATTGTGACCACAGAAAAACTGCTTGTCCTTACATTTGTGTAAAAACATAACATACTTAACTGTTGGTCTACTGTCAAGTATTTCCTGTGTCCTATAAAACTTGTGTCAGTGGGTTAATACATATTGCAGTTTCATGAGCAGTATTTCACTTATTGCATTCAGTGCATCAAGTGACATTACTAAGGTAATACATGAACAAACTGTGCAGAGATATGGGGGACAGACAAAAGAAGAAAAACAGGAAAACAAAACATCAGTGACTTTAGGCTCAAGTTTTTGAAGTGTCAATTACTACAGTCGATTTCTCTCTTACTGAAACTACACACAGATTTAACTAACATACATCGATTTTTTCTACCATCTTCAGTATACATTAAATTACGTTTTGCAGAATGGCTGCACTTTTCATCAGGTATAACAAAATGTGTCAGCTACTCTGCCGGGTCCACTGAGTTGAGCTAAAGTTTATACCCAGTCTGGCAACTGTCTCAGACTAATAGAATGTTTGTTTTTTCATGCAGAAGACAGAACGAGAAACAGAATATGAAATGTTTCTGTAACTGAAAATGAGACACTGGAAAAAATCTAATACATGTCAGTCACATCTCTAACAAACCTCTAAATCGTTCACAAGTTGGTCAATAATTTATTTACAGTCACACATTTAATTTCTCCACACAAAATCTTAAACCGTATTTCTGACCGCTCAACAATTCCAAACGGAACTCTCACCACGGCTGGAAGTCTGAAGTGCATGTGTCATGGCACAACTGTTAAGGAGATTATCAAAGTTTTATTTATTCACCAACTGATGCACCAGTGAGTTGTCTTAAAAAACAATATTAAAATTTATATTAAAACAGCTCTGAGATGTTTTGGCAATAATTTGCGCTTACTAAAGTTACGATTGTTAAAACAGTCCACTAACCACACACCAAAGTATTTAAACGGACTATTTTAACAATTGCAACTTTAGTAAGCACAAATTAATGCGCTCCCTGATGATGGTGTAACTGTTAATGCCGAAACATGTCGGAACCGTTTCAATGTAAATTTTAATATTGTTTTTTAAGACAACTCACTGGTGCTTCAGTTGGTGAATAAATAAAACTTGATAATACGAAGATGCAAGGTACAAACGTGTAAATTGTGAAAAAAAAACACATTATTATCCAACAGATGCACAAATATATAATTTGTAGATACAATGAGAATTATTATAAAACATTTAAAATTGCTCCAACATGTTTCGGATCACAAGGGATCCATCATCAGGGAGCTCTATACAGTGCTTGACTAAAAGCCTCTCTAGACTGTGCAGTACACATACACACCACAGGCAAATACGCTGCCGTAACACCGACAACGTCCATATCAACGCACATGATAGAACCATTACTGTAATTTTAGCCAAGCACTGAATAGAGCTCCCTGATGATGGATCCCTTGTGATCCGAAACATGTTGGAGCAATTTTAAATATTTTATAATAATCCTAATTATAACTACAAATTATATATTTGTGCATCTGTTTGATAATAAAGTGTTTTAATCGTCACTGATGCATGGTACAAACATGAAGATTATTGTGAAAAAATGTTAAGGAGACATCAACCAAAAAACAGTATGTCAGATTCTGCCTACCAACACAATGCTCAGCTTCTGTAGTTCTTTGTCCATACACTTGAATTCCATGTTTTCACTCACCATTGTTTTACAACTACACACTAAACTTGGCAACAAATTTAACCACAGACACTTTCATTAGTATGACCAAAAACTTACAGTAAAATTTCTCTTAACCAGGACAAAACATGGCACAGCAACATTCATTCAATAAATATGTAAACAATTTATTACAGTCTATATAAAATCAAAATTAATTCTTACACATACAAAACAGATATGGATACTTTTTACTTTTATGCTTTATTAAAAAAAAAAAAATTCTGTCGTCACACATGAAAGTGTTTCTTCTTCTGATATGTGGTTGATCGTGCATCATAATTCAGTGTGGATAACAAACCAACTAGATGTCACTTTTGTGTAATGCTTTATTTTCTTCTTTATAAGTTGCTCAACATGTTTCGGGCAACTATGTGCCCATCATCAGGAGCTGACGACTGGTTTGT
>Ga0123353_10007407_pt1 | contig 14817 bp, 8 predicted proteins | sample TergutLab28metaG_3_FD_92763 | JGI IMG/M metagenome (GOLD analysis project Ga0123353, IMG submission 92763) | Labiotermes labralis P3 segment gut microbial communities from Petit-Saut dam, French Guiana - Lab288 P3 | ecosystem: Host-associated > Arthropoda: Insects > Digestive system > Gut ... | reverse complement strand
TGCCCAATCAGCCCGTTCACCTCGGCGTGTCCCGCCTTCCCAAAGATGGCGATATGCCCCCCGATGTCGCAGATGCGGGCATGTTCCTCTTTGATTTTTTTTTGGAGGCGAAGCACCACCGGACAGGTGCAGTCGATGACCGTAAACCCATGGTTACGCGCTGCTGCGTATGTGGCAGGCGGTTCTCCGTGGGCGCGAATAATCAGGGTGTGGTTGCTATGGGTGTGGTTGCAAGGGGTGGAGAGCGCTTCCGGTTCAAGGGTGTGGAGTCCGATGGTGCGCAAACGGTTTAACTCTTCGTTGTTGTGTACAATTGCCCCTAACGCATAAATCGGAACATGCCTACGGAGGTGCCGTTCAACCTCTCTGATGGCGCGTACCACTCCGTAGCAGAAACCTGATCGAGCGTCCACAGAGACCTTTAACCCCAACATTCCGCAATTATCCTTTCTAACCATTGCATCTGCTCCTGTGGTGTGAGTTGGGAGTTGTCCAATACCAGCGCATCGGAAGCACAGCGCAAGGGTGCAAGGCTACGGCGTTGGTCTAAATAGTCCCGTTTTTGAATATTGTCAAATATCTCTTGATATTCAGGATTTTCTCCTTTCTCCAACAGTTCTGTATAGCGTCTTTGGGCACGAACTTCGGTAGTGGCCGTCATAAAGATTTTGAGTTCAGCGTTGGGAAAGACTTGGGTGCCGATATCCCTCCCATCCATCACGATTCCCTTTTGTTCGCCCCATTTTTGCAACAGTTGATCCACATAACCGCGCACAAATGAGAGGGCGCTCACGTGACTCACCAACTCCGAGACAGGAAGTGATCGAATCTCCCGCGAAACTTCCGCATCATTCAACCACACCGAAGAGGACGAACTTGAAGAGGCGCCTGAAGAGGACGAACCTGAAGAGGCGCCGGGTGCCGGATTTCCAAAAGAGACAACAACAATCGGAAGCGCTTTCTGCAACTCCGCTTCATCAATTTGTCCCTCCTGAGCGAATCCCTTTTGGATGGCAAAAAGAGTGATGGCGCGGTATATGGCGCCGCTGTCGATGTAGGTATATCCCAACTTTGCCGCAATTGCTTTGGCAAAAGTGCTTTTCCCTGTGGATGAGAAGCCGTCAACGGCAATAATGATTTTGTTTTTGAGCATCTGAGGTAAAAATGGAGGCGCTAAGGTAATGATAAAATCTCCATGGAGCAGGATTTTTAATTGATATTCCCCATTTTTTATTTAACTTTGTGCTTTATTTAACTAAAAACCTTATTAACGAAAATTTAAAAATATGTCAAACGAGATTTCAAGAAGAAAGTTCCTTAGACAAGGAACAGCTGCTGCAATTACCTTAGCAGTAGTTCCCAATGTTGTTTTGGGAAAGAAATTCGGACATACGGCACCCAGCGACAAACTCAACGTTTTGGGCGTAGGTGTTGGTGGACGGGGCGCCGGTGTACTCAGGGCAATCAAGAGCGAAAATGTCATTGGGCTTTGTGATGTGGACTGGAAGTATGCCGACAGGGTATTCAAAGAGTATCCCAATGCCAAAAAGTACAACGACTATCGCCGGATGTACGACGAACTGCTCAAATCGGCCGATGCCGTAGTGGTGGCAACAGCCGACCACACCCACGCGATTGTAGCCGCCGAAGCCATGACTGCCGGAAAGCATGTATATGTAGAAAAACCGCTCACCCACACCGTTTATGAATCGCGCTTGCTCACAAAATTGGCAGCCAAGCATAAATTGGCTACTCAGATGGGGAATCAGGGCGCTTCGGGAGAGGGTATTCGCAAAGTGTGTGAATGGATTTGGAATGGCGAAATTGGAGAAGTGCATAAGGTAGAGGCATTTACAGATCGTCCTATCTGGCCTCAGGGGTTGAATCGTCCCGAAAAGGTAGAAAAAGTGCCGAGCACCATGAACTGGGATGCCTTTATTGGCCCCGCCCCCATGCGTCCCTACAATTCGATCTACACCCCTTGGAACTTCCGCGGCTGGTGGGATTTTGGAACAGGGGCATTGGGCGATATGGCGTGCCACATCCTCCATCCTGTATTCAAAGGGTTAAAGTTGGGTTATCCGGTAAAGGCACAGGGCAGTTCTTCGTTGCTTCTTACCGATTGCGCTCCTACTGCTCAGATGGTTAAACTCATCTTTCCTGCCCGCGACAATATGCCCAAAGTGGCGATGCCCCAAGTGGAGGTCTATTGGTACGATGGCGGGCTGACCCCAATTCGTCCCGAAGGATTGCCTGCCGGAAAGAGCCTGAATGACGATGGCGGCGGAGTGATCTTCCATGGCACCAAAGACACCCTGATTTGCGGATGTTATGGCGTGCGTCCTTACCTCCTTTCGGGGCGTGAGCCTCAGGCGCCCAAAGTGCTGCGCGTTGTGGGTACTTCACACGAAATGGATTGGGTACGTGCATGTAAGGAAGATGCGGATGACCGCGTAGAGACCACTTCTTACTTTGGCGAAGCGGGGCCGTTCAACGAAATGGTGGTAATGGGTGTCCTCGCCGTGCGTTTACAGGCATTGAATCAGGAGTTGGCGTGGGACGGACAGAATATGCGCTTCACCAACATCCCTAAAGATGCAACCATCAAGGCTGTGATTAAAGATGGATTCAAGATTACAGACGGACATCCCACTTTTGACAAAACGTGGAGTGACCCCATCAACGCGAATCAGTTTGCGGAGGAGTTAATCAAACATAATTATCGGGAAGGGTGGAAGCTGCCGGCCATGCCGTTATAGCCCCCTGTTTCCGGAACTTTGAATTTTAAATGTAGAACTTAAAACTATTTTATATGAGAAACATTATTTTGAACCTCTTTTGCGCGGCGGTTGCGGTATCAATGGCTGCGTGCTGCTGCGGTGGAGATAAGGTAAAAACCGTTGCAGAGACCGTGGGCGAACTTTATGCCCCCGGACAGGAGACACGCTATTTTGAAGTAGAAGAGAAAAGTGTGACGGAAACAGTGGTCATTCCTGCATATACCATTATCGAAAATCCTCAGGTAAACTTATCGGCTTTTCCTGTGGATAAAGATGGCTATATTATTCTATTCGATGGCTCTTGCACCAAAGGGTGGAGGGGTTATGGCAAAGAAGCACTCCCCGGTAAGTGGAGTATTGACGAAGGCGCTTTGAAGTTTTCGGGAACGGGTTTTGGCGAAGCGCAGGAGTTAGATGGCGGGGACATCATTTTCGCCTGTAAGTTTAGGAACTTTGAACTTTCGGTTGACTGGAAAGTATCAAAGGGAGCCAATTCCGGTATCTTCTACTTAGCTCAAGAGATTAAAGGTCAACCCATCTATATCTCTTCTCCTGAAAGTCAGGTGTTGGATAATGACAACCATATTGATGCCAAAATGGGGGTTGACGGGAACCGTCAATCGACCTCACTCTACGATATGATTCCGGCCAAACCTCAGAACGCCAAGCCTTTTGGTCAGTGGAACAATACCAAAATTACGGTCTTCAAAGGCACGGTTTTGCATGAGCAAAATGGTGTGAATGTACTCGAATACCATTTGTGGACGCCCCAATGGACAGAGTTGTTGCAGGCAAGTAAATTCAGTTTAGAGAGGTGGCCGCTGGCATTTGAACTGCTCAATAATGTAGGCGGAGCCAACCGCGAGGGCTACATCGGGTTACAGGACCACGGCGATGACGTCTGGTTCCGGAACATTAAGATTAAAATTCTTGATTAAAAGAGTATGAGGATCTCCGTAACACACATTTTCTTATTATCTGTAATGTTTGCCCTCTGTTCGTGCGGAACACCCCCTCAGGGGACCACTTCTCAGGAAGAGGCACCCCAAAAAGAGGTATCGCTTCAGCTCTATTCGTTGCGCGAAGATATTTCTAAGGATTATGAAAACGTAATCAAAAAGGTGGGCGAGATGGGCTACACCTCCGTGGAGGCGGCCGGATACAGCGACGGAAAGTTCTATGGCAGGACGCCGGCCCAATTCAGGCAGGATGTGGAGGATGCGGGCATGAGGGTGCTCTCTTCGCACACGACCAAGTCGCTTTCGGATAAGGAGCTAAAATCGAAAGATTTCTCTGAGTCGCTCATCTGGTGGGATCAGTGTATTGAGGCGCACAGGGAGGCGGGAGCCAAATATATTGTGGCGCCGTCGATGCCGAGACTCAAAACGGTGAAAGAGTTACAGACCTATTGCGACTACTTCAACGAAGTGGGGAGGCGATGCCGAGAGAAAGGTTTGTCCTTTGGTTATCACAATCATTCATTTGAGTTTACAAAAATCGAAGAGGTGATGATGTATGACTATCTGGTGGAGCACACCCATCCCGAATGTGTTTTCTTTCAGATGGACGTCTATTGGACCGTCATGGGGCAGCAAAGTCCGGTCGATTATTTTAATAAGTACCCCGGACGGTTTGAACATCTCCATATTAAAGATAATAAGGAACTTGGAAAAAGCGGCATGGTGGGTTTTGACGCCATCTTCAAAAATACAGATGTGGCGGGGGTAAAGCACCTCATTGTGGAGGTCGAAAAGTATAACCATCCCCCTCTTGAGAGCGTGAAGAGGAGTTTGGACTATTTGCTGGCGTGCCCATTTGTGAAAGAGAAATATTAATAGACCGTGTTAAGTTAGGATAGACATTTTTGAATTGACAATAGATGATGAATATTTTGGTGATTGATGACGAGCGCAGCATCCGGAATACGTTGAAAGAGATTTTGGAGTATGAGGGACACACCATTAAGACGGCGGAGTCGGGTACCGAGGCGCTGGAGGTGATTAAGGTGAATCAACCCGATTTGATTTTCTGCGACATAAAGATGCCCGGCATGGATGGTATAGAGGTGTTGGAAAACATTGGCTCTATGAACATCGAAGTCCCTGTGGTGATGATCTCCGGGCATGGGACAATAGATACTGCCGTTGAGTGCATCAAAAAGGGCGCTTATGACTTTATCGAAAAGCCGCTCGATCTAAACAGGGTGTTGATCACCTTGCGGAATGCCACCGATAAGTCATCCCTGATCAAGGAGACCAAAATATTGAGAAAGAGGGTCAGCAAAATTCCTGAGATTGTAGGGGCCTCTCCGGCCATCATACGCATTAAGGATATGATTGAACGGGTGGCTCCTACCGAAGCCCGGGTCTTGATCACCGGCTCAAACGGAACGGGGAAAGAGTTGGTAGCCCGTTGGCTCCACGAAAAAAGCCCTCGTGCACAGATGCCTTTTATTGAGGTAAACTGTGCCGCGATTCCGGGAGAACTCATAGAGAGTGAACTGTTTGGGCATGAAAAAGGCTCTTTTACCTCTGCCGTTAAGCAGCACAAGGGTAAGTTTGAACAGGCAGACGGAGGAACACTTTTTTTGGACGAGGTGGGCGATATGAGCTTAGCGGCGCAGGCGAAGGTGTTGCGCGTATTGCAGGAGCACAAAATTACCCGCGTGGGGAGCGACAAAGATATTCAGGTGCGGGTGCGGGTCTTTGCAGCCACCAATAAAGACCTTTCGGCTGAGATTGAGCGGGGCAACTTCAGGGAGGACTTATACCATCGGTTGAGCGTCATTATCATTCAGGTACCCACTTTGGCAGAACGGAGGGAGGACATCACGCTCTTGGCGGACTATTTTCTAACGCAACTGTGTGAGGAGTATGGCATGGGAAGCAGGCAAATAACCCATGAGGCAGTAGAGGAGTTAAAGAAACATGAATGGACGGGAAATATCAGGGAGTTGCGGAACGTGATGGAGCGTTTGCTCATTTTAAGCGGCAAACAGATTAGGCGCGAAGATGTGTTGGCGTATGCCAATCCCCTATTCAAATAGTGCTGTTTACCGAGTTGTCTTCTCTATTCTGATTTGTGGGATAGTTTGCTTTTTATCTTTAGTTTGAACAAAAATAGTGACCCTAAAACTCTCTCCTCCGGCAATCAATGTGCCAATGCCATACTCCATGGCGCCGTTACCGCTGCGGTGCAGAAAGGTGAAGTTTTTTGGCGAATATTTGGCAAAGAACTTCTTGAGGATGAGTTTGGCTTGGTTCTTGCTGCAAATATTGGAGTCGTTTAAAATTTCTATGTCAAGATTATCAGAAAACCAATTCGAAAAAGTATCCACATCCCCTGTCTTCAGCGATTTTTCGATTTCGTCAAAGATATTGTTTGCGGGCAGCGCGGTTGCCGCCTTTGACCACCCCGAGCCGGAGAGGATCAGGAGAGAGAGGATGAAAATGGCTGTTCGTTTCATATAATCAGAGCAAAAATTACCTACACTACAAAAATCACGCCATACCTCATGCTGAAACGAATCCCCCTCATTGGCAAAGCGCGGAAAATCCCTGAAGCCCTGCGGAAAATCCCTGAAGCCCTGCGGAAAATCGGGGAAACCTTGCGGAAAATCCCTGAAGCCCTGCGGAAAATCGGGGAAGCCTTGCGGAAAATCGGGGAAGCCTTGCGGGGAATCCGGGAAGCCTCGCGGAAAGTCCTGCGTTTGGGCCGGAGAACCCGTCGAGCCTGTCAATATCCCTGTCAGCAAGGAGGTTGGGACAGTCGCCGTCTGATGAGTTGGGGGATTGGAGCCTCTCTCCTCCTCGCCATCCTCTTTCTTTCGCTCTCCTTTGTGGACTTTAGCCGTTTCCGTGATTTTAGGGGAGAGGTGAAGCGCGTGGAAAAGAGGCTGCACGAAAGACAAAACAAGTTAGAGGGGTTGGCTTTGGGGGTTCTGAACGCTCCCAAGAACGACTATATCAATCAAGAGGAGATTGATGAAGACTTTGTGATTTATAAATACCATAACGACTCTCTCTGCGCTTGGGGCAATACTTTGCCCATCCTCCATGATGAAATTAGCATGGGAGAATATTTAAACCGAAGGCTGCGCTCCCAGACGGAACCTATTTCCCAATATCCGCTTCTTTTAGTGAATGAAAATGAGCAGTATAAAAACTTTGGGAACGCTTGGTATGTGGTGCGTGCCTACTACAAAGCCCCATATACGGTGGTTGCGGCACTACTGATCCAAACAGACTACCCCTTTACAAATACCTTCATTAAAAACAGTGTCAATCCAAGGTTGCGTTTGGCAAACCACTTTTCGATAATTCCGGTGAGTTTTGATGAGGGATACTTAGTCTTCAGTAGGGATGACAGATCGGTTCTTTTTAGCGTATTGATAGATGTGCGGCTATTTAATCAGCAGTCGTCCACGTTCTTTCGATGGATTTCCCTCTTCTGTGCCCTTCTCGCGCTCTTCTTCATCATTAAGCGATTTCCCAAGCCCCAAACGTTGTGGGTGCTGCTCCCTTCTTTGGGCTTGCTTCGTTGGTTTTGCACTTTCTTGGAGGATCAAATGGCGGGTACCCCCATCGTCTCTCCCGCCCTTTATGCCGATGCGCACTTCTCGGGATCGTTCCTCAATCTGTTGTTAAATAACCTCTTTATTTTCTTTGGCGTAGCGGCCATTGTCTTCTTTCGCAGGCCCATCACCCGCTTCTTTTTCCACCTTAGAGAGGAACCCCACTGTTCGCTCCGGCGCATATTCTGGATGTGCCTCCTTGCAGCGCTCCCCATCATCCTCTTTATCTATCTTCACTTCTCATTCCGATCGGTCATCCACAATTCGAGTATTGTGATGGAAATCTTCAAAGTTAATGAGTTATCAAGATATTCCATTTACGTTTACGCCTCTTTGGGACTTCTCTTTACCGCGCTCTACCTCTCGATATTTTTATGCTTCCCTTTATGGATAAAGAGGGGTTCACGCTCTATTCTGCTGTCACAAAAGGTGTTGGCCGGTTATATTGTGGCAGTTTCCCTATATAGCCTCCTCATTGTCTCAAGTTTTGGCGCCCGTAAAGAGATGGAGCGGAACAGAGTGTGGACGCAGAAGATGGCGATAGAGCGCGACCCAGATACTGAGGTGGATTTGAGGATGTTAGAAAATCGAATCGCAACCGATCCGCTCCTCAATCTGTTGGTACAGGCAGACCATACCAAAGATATGATATATGAACGTTTGGTTGACTACTTCTTTGCATCGTTAAATAACAAGTACGATATCCAGTTCACCACCTGTCGTCCGGGCGTGAACCTCTATATTGACGATACGCCTCCGCCCATCACCATCAACTGCTACCTCTATTTTCACGCCATCATCTCCTCCTGTGGAACACAACTCCATGAAGATTCCTACTTTTACTATTTAGATAATGGCAACGGGCGCACCAGCTACATTGGCGTTTTCCCATTCCGCTATCCGGGAGGGTATTGCGATTTATATATTGAATTGGATTCCAGATCAGTAAAAGAGATAATCGGATACCCTGAACTGTTACGGGACGAAACCAACCAAGCGTTGTCACTCATTCCCTTTGGCTACTCTTTCGCCAAGTATGTTCGGGGAGATTTGAACGCATTTTCCGGAAGTTACAACTATCCGACTCAATCTGACACAAATTATCCCCCCGGCACTTTTGAATTGATCAAAAGAGATGGGTATCTGCACTATGTAAACAGTTTTGATCAGAATACCCTCATAATCCTCAGCCGACCGGCCCACACATTCTTCCTTTATGTAGTCTCTTTCTCCTATTTGGCGCTCTTTTACGGATTCATACTTTTTGCTATTATGCATTTTAGAATCAGTATATTATTCAGAGCCTACCGCAGTAGATCGTTTCGGCGCAAGATCACCCTTTTGGTGGTGGTTTCGTTAATAGGAGCGCTTGTCTTTATGGGATACGGGAGTTCCTGGTTTGGCGTAAAGTTGTACAACGACAACATCCGCAGGGCAATGGAGGATAAGGTACAAACCACCCAATCGATTCTCGGATACTCTTTCCAATATTTGGATGGTGAGCAACTTGATATGCAGCTCGCCCTACTTTCAAAGAACGGACTCATCGACTTTAACATCTACGACGCCAAAGGGTGGTTGGTTCGAACTTCGCAGCCGGAACTTATTGAAAAACACCTGATAGGAAGACGCATGAACAGCAGGGCTTTCGAACAGATGGATCGTTATCATCAACTTACCTACTTCCATAAAGAGCACATCGGGAACCTCTACTTCTACTCAGCCTACGCCCCCCTCTTCACCGACAGAGGTACGTTGATGGGTTACCTCAACCTGCCCTACTTCTCCAAAGAGTCGGAAATTACCAGCGACCTTGCTTCGATTATTGCAGCTATTGCCAACATCTACATATTGTTACTTTTGGCGGCCATCCTCACCGCTACCGCCATTTCCAATCAGTTAGGGCGTCCTCTGATTGAGGTGGCCAAGAAGATGCAACGCTTGGACATCACCAAGCAGCGGGAACATATCAACTACAAGGGAAAAGACGAATTGGGTGGATTGATCCACTCCTACAACAAAATGGTGGACGATGTGGCCGAAGCGTCTCAGCGCATCGCGGAATCGGAGCGGGAACAGGCGTGGCGGGAGATGGCGCGTCAGATTGCCCACGAGATCAAGAATCCGTTAACTCCCATGCGGTTAAGCCTTCAACACCTTATGAGGCTCAAAAAAGAGAACGTCCCCGACTGGCCTGAGCGTTTCGACGGTCTGGCGCACACCCTGATTGAACAGATCGACATCCTGAGCGACGCCGCTTCGGAACTCTCCAGCTTCTCCCGTTTCTACAACGAAGAGGCCGCGCCTGTAGAGTTAAACCATTTGATTCGAGAACAATGCACCCTATTTAACACCGGAGACGCCATCAAGCTATACTTCATTTCCGAAGTGCACTCCGCCACGGTAATGGGACGTAAGCAGCAGTTAACGCGCGTATTGGTCAACCTCATATCCAACGCCAAACAAGCCGTGGAAGGCTACGCCGGCGGACGCATCCGTATCCGCTTGGAGCAACAGGAGGATGCCTACATTTTGCGTATCGAAGACAACGGCCCGGGCGTTCCCGAAAAGCTCCGAGGACGCCTCTTCACCCCCAACTTCACCACCAAGAGCGGCGGCACTGGCTTAGGCCTCGCCATCTGCCGCAGCATCATCGAGCAGAGTCAGGGGGCGATAGCCTACACCATCTCCGAATGGGGTGGCGCCTGCTTCATCATTAAGTTGCCGGTGTTTAAATAAATGCAGTAAATTTGAGGCTGATGCCGGAAGATAATTCTACAATAATTGCAAAGGCGATTCAGGAGGGCAATGAAGAGGTGTTCAAAGCATTTTTCAGGGCTGAATTTCACAATATTCGGTTTTTTGTCAACAAATACCTCAACAACTTCTTTGACGCTCAGGATATTGCCCAAGAAACATTCATCACCCTTTGGGACGTTCGTCGGCAGATCAATCCATCCCTGAATATCCGCAGCTACACCCATACCATTGCCAAAAACAAAGCGCTCAACTTTTTGAGAGATACCACTAAAGCGCGGACAGGAACCCTCAGCGCAGAAGAGAATGCCATCAACCGATTTGCATTGAGCCATCCAAGCGTCAGCGAACAGATTGAAGCCCTTGAATTGGAACAACAGATTAACCGAGTCTATTCCCTGCTGCCTGAAAAATGTAGGGAAAGTTTCATCCTCAACCGAAAATATGGCTTCACCTACGATGAGATTGCCAAGAAAAAAGGCATCTCTGTGAAAGCGGTCGAATACCAGATTGTATCGGCAATGAGGGTGTTCAAAAATAAAATCACTCTTTTTATTTCTCGGTAAAATTTTTCAGGGGAAGATTGTATTCTTCGTGTATTATGGTTATCATTTTAACCTAAAAACTCATGGACATAATCAAACGAAAACACTCCTTTTGGATAGTGGTTGCTTTTATGTTGTGTGTAACAAGCGCGTATGCACAAAAGCTCACACTGAATTATCGAAAAACGCCACTGCTTGAGGTGTTGAAAGAGATTCAAAAACAGACCCCCTACACCTTTGTTTACAGCAATTCAATGATTAATGTAAACGAAGAAGTTACGATTTCCTCTACCGATGATACTATTCGGGACGTACTTGACAAATTGTTCAAAGACTTCTCAATTTCCTATCAGTTTATTGGTGAACAGATTGCATTGTATCCGAAAGACACCCATTCGGGAACTCCTTCGGGAACTCCTTCTGGAACTCCGTTTGGAACTCCGTTTGGAACTACTTCTGGAACTTCTTCTGTCACTTCTTCGGGAACTCCGTCTGGAACTTCTTCTGTGACTTCCTCTGCTTCCCAATCGGTTGTCAGGGTTACAGGTGTTGTTACAGAAGCGACTACAGGAGATCCGGTCGCTCTGGCAACTGTACAACTTAAAGGTACGAATACCATTACCTTTGCCGACAATGATGGGCGGTATGTCATGTCTGTGCCGGTAAACGGCGTTCTTATTTTTAGCGCTATCGGGTATAAGACGGTAGAAGTAGCGGTGAATAACAGAACAAGAATTGACATAGGATTGGATACGGAAAATACCTTCCTTGATGACGCGGTGGTAGTGGCCTACGGAGTGGTTAAAAAAGAATCCGTTACAGGCTCTATTGCAACAGTCAACGCCCGCAGTATTGAAAGCCGTTCTGTTTCCAATGCGTTTGGAGCGCTCGAAGGCCAGGCCGCCGGAGTTATTGTGAACAATGCGATTGGAGAGCCCGGCTCCAATCCAACTGTACGTATCCGCGGGCTTACTACATGGAACGGGAGCAATACTCCGCTCTACGTGGTGGATGGAGTTCCGTTTGGCGGCTCTATTACCGACATCAATCCCCAAGACATCGAAAGTATGTCCGTACTTAAAGATGCCGCTTCATCGGCTCTTTTCGGAAGCCGCGCAGCCAACGGGGTGATTATGATCACCACCAAAAAGGGGAAAAGCAACAGATTCTCTGTAAGAATCAATACTACTCAGGGTGTTTTTGACAGGGGACTTGCCAACTATGAATTGTTGGGAGCCGACGACTGGATGGAAGTGATGTGGCTGGGACTTAGAAATCAGTTGATGACCAATAATCCCAATTTGAGTTTTGAAGCTGCAAACAGTCAGGCAAACGCCACTTTAGTATCCTCTTATGTAAGGTATAATATTTATAATAAACCGAACGATCAACTGTTTGATGCCAACGGCAAATTGGTGTCAGACGCCAAAATTCGTCCTCAATACGACGACTTGGATTGGTATGAATTTATGAGGCGCAAGGGGTATCGGCAGGAATATACTGTAAGCGGGGACATTGCTACCGAAAAAGCGAATTTCTATTTCTCCACCGGTTTTTTGGATGAGCAAGCCTACATCAACTTCTCCAGTTTTCAACGATATACAGGCCTTGCCAACGTCTCGGTTTCTCCAACAAAATGGTTAAAATTAGGCTTTAAGTTTAATGGTTCTTATCAGACTTATGAAAATACCGACTCCGGTACCGCTATTACCAACCCATTTAATTCTGCGCGGTTTATGGCGCCAATCTATCCCGTTTACCTGCACGATCCCCTTACCGGAGATTTTATTTTGGACGAAGCAGGGAATAAACAGTACGACAGTGGAGTAGTTAATGGACGTCCCCAAAACCCCGACAGGCATATTATTTGGGAAAGGGAGTTGGACAGAGACAATACCTACCGCGCTGTATTGAGCGGCCAAGTTTATGCAGAAATGAAGTTTCTTAGAGACTTTGCATTCACCGTTAGGGCAGACCTCAACCACCGCGATTCAGAATCCCGCTCTTATGGCAATGCCATTATTGGAGGTGGCATGACATACAATGGAACTATGAATGTTTCTCGCTCTACTTCTAAAGTTTATACTTTTGCCCAGCAAGTCACCTGGTCAAAAACAGTAGGGCGGCACGAGGCAGATATTTTGCTGGGACACGAAAGTTTTGAAAATGGTTCCCACTCGCTAACCACCTCAAAAAACACCCAAATCTATCCGAATATATACGAACCGGTAAACTTTACGGAAACCGTCTCGGTTGGAGGATCTTCTGATTTAAACCGTATAGAGAGTTATTTATCCAGAGCACGTTATAACTTTAATAGAAAATACTTTTTCGAGGCTTCTTTTCGCCGAGACGGCTCCTCGCGGTTTTATAAAGACAACCGTTGGGGAAACTTCTTCTCCGTAGGGGGCAGTTGGTCTATTCATCGGGAACCTTTTATGGCTTCTTTACGGAGTATTGACGCCCTAAAATTCCGTTCCTCTTACGGAGCGGTGGGGAATGACAACAGCGTAGGACGTTATGCATGGATGGGATTGTACACCCTAAGCGCCAAGAATGCCAACTTGGGCGCAGCAACAAAGAGCCAAAACGAAGCCATGGATATCAGATGGGAATCGAAGGCTGCCTTTGATATTGCGCTTGAGGGTCGGGTATTTGACAGAGCCAACTTTGAGGTTAATTACTACGACAATCGCTCCCTTGATTTGTTGTTTGATGTGAACCTTCCCCTCTCTGCAGGCGCAACTTTAGCCACCTCTGCCGTGGTTACGCAAACCAAGAATTTGGGCACCATCTCCAACCGTGGAGTAGAACTTACCTTTGATGTTGGCGTGGTTAAAAAACGAGGCTTGAGGTGGAATGTAGGCATTACCGGAGCCACCTTGAAAAACAAGATTATTTCATTACCCGAAGAAAACAGAGAGAACGGTATTATCAGCGGAAATTATAAGTTAGTAGAAGGCAGAGGATTGTATGAATTTTGGGTCCCACAGTTTGTAGGCATCGACCAAATGACAGGCAACTGCTTGTATTTAATGGATGATGAAAGGTATTACGTTGGGGAGCCTGTTCCGGGATTAACGGCGCTTCCGGCGGCAGCCGAAGAGGTTGTCATTGGAGGAATAACGTACGTTACCAACCCCTCTCACGCCAAAAAGGATTGGGAGGGTAGCGCTCTTCCCAAAGTGTATGGAAGTATCAACTCTTTGCTGTCGTGGAAAAATGTTGATTTGAATGTTTTGTGCACTTGGGCTATGGGAGGCAGGTTATATGACAATTCCTATCAAGTTTTGATGCGTGTATCTGCCGCGCCCACAGCGCTTCATAAAGATACATACACATCTCAAACATGGAAAGGGATACCTGCCGGAATGACTGAAGATGCTTTGGACCGGATAAATCCCAATGGGGACCCGGTGATTAACTGGGGTAGGGATGGATTTAACAATCTTCTATCCAATCGCAGGATATTCTCTTCGAACTATTTTGTGGTTAAAAACGTCAATCTGGCTTATACGCTGCCCAAGAGTTTTTCCCAAAAGTTTGATATACAAGATTCCCGCATAAGTTTGGGTGTGGAAAATTTAGCCACCTTTACGGTCAAAAAAGGAATCAATCCCCAGCAAACCATATCGGGATCTCTTGATCACCAGTGGGCTCCATACCGAATTATTACCCTTGGACTTAACGTTAAATTTTAATTAACTTAAAAATGAAAGAAATGAAAAATATAGTTTTTTTATCTGTTATATTGCTTGGTATTGCCTTTAGTGGCTGCTCGGGCGATTGGTTAGATACCAGCCCCACGAACGCTGTGTCAACATCCAGTATTTTTGCGACCACCGAAGGCGCTACCTTGGCCATTAACGGCCTGAACAGAATAATGGTACAGCAGCACCATGGTGCCGATATGAATGGAGAAGGCACCATTAAAATGTATTACGGCAACTATACAGGCGCCCACTTTTATGTAAATTCACCTACCTACGCAAACCACATCAACGGCCCTTACCGTGTAAATACTACCCACAGTTTCAATTATTACCCCTGGTTTTACTATTATAGACTGATCGGAAATGCCAATTCAATTATTCTATACATTGATGACGCCATTGGGCCGGAACATGTCAAGCAATTTATTAAAGCACAAGCGCTTACTTTT
>Ga0123353_10007406_pt1 | contig 14817 bp, 10 predicted proteins | sample TergutLab28metaG_3_FD_92763 | JGI IMG/M metagenome (GOLD analysis project Ga0123353, IMG submission 92763) | Labiotermes labralis P3 segment gut microbial communities from Petit-Saut dam, French Guiana - Lab288 P3 | ecosystem: Host-associated > Arthropoda: Insects > Digestive system > Gut ... | reverse complement strand
TTGTTAAATTTTTTCTGCTATTGCTATCCTTATGTGTACTACCAGGAAAATTTTGATTACTATCATTCATACCCATAAAAAATCAGGATTTTTCTTTGTTGGGCAGTTTCTTCGAGGATATGAAGGAGGAGCCAATTTGGTTGGTTCCTCATTTTCTTTTCCATCTAGGGATTTATGGTTAAGAGAGGTCCAAAGCCCTACTCCCTCCCAACAGATAACAAGTTTCACTGAATATGTATGGCTACAAATATGAGGATGAATGGACAAATGGAGAAATTATCTGACCAATACACACTAATTTTAAGAACATTTTGTGTAAATGCAGAAAATATCTTATTTTTGCATGAAGTTCCTTTAAATATTACTAGATAGAACTGAATTTAAATGTAGTTTTGTTAAGTTCTAACAGAAAGTTGCTAGTAGGAAACATAACATTTGTCTACTATTTTATGAAATGTATGCAGTCAATTTTGTATTCACATTTTTTAAGCATGTGCCACACCTAATTTGTATGTTAGCTGTCACAGCCAACAACTGTGTTCCATTCACATGAGAAAAGTGTGTTTGTACTGTGTTTAACTTTAATTTCAATTCCAACAGTGAAATTAATAATTAAACCTTGAAAGCCCTGTGATTACTTCATGTACCACTGTATTTAACATTTAAAAATTTGTCATACTGCTCACAGAGTGTATTTGTTTGCTTTGTACGGATCTCAGAACAAGCAGAGATCTTTTACCTACACAGCACTGAGTGTATAGTTTTTATAATGGAAATGGAGTGTGTTCACTGTGGCTAAATCTGTAAATAGAGCTCAGGTTCATTTTTATCTTTGAAGGGGTAAATGAATTATCTAAAAGTAAGACAACGACTCCTACTTGTAGAACATCTACTGTGTTAGATAAAACAAAGAGTTGAAGAAAAACAGCAATCAAGAATTTTGTTCAGAATATAATTTTAAAGTTCTTGCACACTACACTTCTCCACATATGTTACAGGTCAGATGACAGCACAGAACATGGTCAGCAGACATCATACTGTGTGCAACTGGAAAGCATTGACGAAGACAGCATTTATGCTGTTTTTGTCAGCTGTGTAGAAATTTACAACAATGCAGTTTATGATCTGCTGGAACACTGTCCATATCAGGAGAAGCTCAAGTAAGGATCACAACTCTATAAATATTTACAACTGACATTACATACCATGTAGATCAAATTAATCACATTGTATATCAACAGGCCTCCACCACAAAGAAAGCTGGTACGTGAGGATGGTGCCCATAATATGTATGCTCATGGTGTGGTGGAGGTAGAAGTAAAGTCAAGCAAAGAAGCACGTGAAATATTCTACAAGGGGATGCATAGAAAGCGCACAGCATTCACCACCCTCAATTCTGATTCCAGTCGTAGTCATTCTGTCTTTACTATAAGAGTTGTTCAGGTTAGTGTGAAATTGTAAGACAAACATTCATTTTTCAGGATTATTTCTTGTAACTTGATGGTCTGTGTCGATATTATTATTTGCAGCTCAAATATGCATGAAACCAAAAAACTGATTGTGAGCTGCTGAAATATGAATACATATTTTATGTTATGAAATATTTTCAACCTTTGCAATTGAATTCTTCACTTGATGTGCATGTGATTTCATTCTTGTGTACGAGGTTTAAGACTGCATAAGTGACACAGTTAACAATGGTTCTTTGGGATCCAGACATGTGTGCTATGGTATGTAATTGCAGGCAGTACTTCACCAATCTGGAGGTGCCCCAGAACAGAAACAAGCCTGCTGTGTTAGCCAGCTTTGTCTTGTGGACTTAGCAGGTATTGAAAGGACAAGCCGCACAAAGAACACTGGCCAGAGACTCAAGGAATTGGGTACCAAACACTGAAAAATTTATTAGTATTATGAGTATGTTTAGAATTATGTACATAGAAGGTTGACAGCTCTGAATTATGTGACAGTAAATTTTTGATACAAATAAAATCTTAATCATAATCCGGAGTTTCAAAGCGTTTACTAACACTGTCATAAGAGTTTACAGCATTTAATTTGTGATCAAAAGTCAACTGCAGTAATCTTTCTTTTAACTAACAATATAAAAAATTATTAAATTATTACTGTTATTTTAATTTAAAATATGTCATGTTTTCTGTCTGCTTCATTTATTCATTTAATGATCATTCCAGAATTCATTACTGGTACAGGACCAATGGATATAGAACTTGTTGTAGACATAAGAGGGAATTGTACTCCATAGAAAGAAATAGTAATAATTTGGAATTAAAAAGACACTACCAAGTATACTGTAAAATACTGTCTAATGTAATTAAGGAGGGAAAAAGAATATATTATGACAAAAAAATCCAAAAATCAAGCAATGAAGGTAAAATTACTTGGGATATCATTAAGAAGCTAACTAACAATCAACACTCTCATACTGATATACAAGAGTTAACGATGGACAGTGAACACTTAAAAGATCAAAAAGATATAGCTGATGCCTTTAACTACTACTTCGAAACTATAATTGATAAAGCGAGTAAAAATAATGTAAATAACAAGAACAATAATGAAAAGGCTCGTACTTTCCATTATTATCTAGAACAAAATTACGTTTATCCTTCCCCACCTCTGGTTATCAAGACATTTTCAACCAAGGAAATTACTTCAATAATTAAAGCACTAAAAACAAAAAAACTCTCATGAGTCTGATGAGCTCTACATTAAATTATTAAAAATTAGTGCCACTTATGTATGTTCACCACTTACTTATATTTGAAATAAGTCTATCTTCTCAGGAATTTTTCCTGACCATATGAAGTTTTAAATTATAAAACCTATATATAAGAAAGGAAACAAAATGAATCCTACAAACTATAGGCCTATATCATTATTGACTTCTTTCTCGAAGACTAACTGAATATTTTAATACTAATAAATTACTTGTGGGAAACCAGTTTGGTTTTAGGAGAGGCATAGCAACTGAAGATGCCATTTTTAAAATAACAAATGAAATATTAAATGTTTTAAACAATAAAGATGGCTGGTAGCATCTTCTGTGATCTGGAGAAGGCTTTCGATTCTGTGAATCATGATATATTACAGTCCAAGCTAACGTATTATGGGATAAGTGGCAAGGCTAAATTATTACTTGAATCTTATCTTCAGAATAGATATCAAAGAGTTCACATCACTAACTCATATTTAAACTCCAAAATAGTTTCAAAATGGACCAAAATAAAATATGGGGTGCTGCAGGGCTCAATTTTAGGCCCATTGTTATTCTTAACATACATTAATGACTTACCCAAGGCTGTAGAACATAAAGCTCTTCCTATTTTATTTGCTGATGATACCAGTATTTTACTCACAAGCCCTAACAATATTCAAATGCACAGCGATATTAATTTAGGTTTTGAACAACTAAATAAGTGATTAAAAAACAATCAGCTTTTTTTTAATTTTGATAAAACTTATTTTATTCAGTTTTCTAATAAAAGTAAATGCACCTCTGACATACAAATTAAATATGAAGATAAAAAACTACGTTTAGCTAATGAAACACAATTTCTTGGGCTGTTTATTAATAATAATGTTTTGTGGAAAACACACACTGAATGCATTAAGTCTAAACTAAGTTCAGCTTGTTATGCTATGAGGTTAGTAAAACCATTTGTAACAATAAATACCTTGAGAATGATTTAGTATTCTTACTTCCACACTGTAATGGCCTATGGTTTGTTATTCTGGGGGAACTCCCCCAGACTGTATAAAGACATTCAGGTTGCAAAAGAAGATTATTAGAATTATGATAGGCTGTAGAAGTACCGATTCATGTAGAAAATTGTTTATTAACTTGAAAATCTTACCTCTCCAGTCTCAATACATTATTTCCCTTCTTTTGTTTATGATAAGAAACAAGAATCAATTCCTGGTAAATTCTGAGATACATCACAATGACACCAGACAACGTGCACACTTCCACCAACCTTCCGAAAATGTGACTAAATACCAGAAGGGAGAGTACTGTTTAGGTGTAAAAGTGTTTAATATGTTTCCCTCTTACATAAAAGAAGAGTGTGATAATCCCAAGAAATTTAAAGTGGTTTTACAAAAATTTTTACATAAAAATTCCTTTTATTCCTTGGATGAATTTTTTTAACTTCAAAAAAGTTAATTTCACATATGATTTGGATAAACATATGAAAGATTTGGCACACATGTTCCTCTTTTTTATCTATCTATCTGTACCATTTATTAGTTTGTATATACAATTAGCTGAAGGTTCTAGTCATTATTTGTAATGCAGTGTACTTATTTGTTTTCAGTAAGTACCCTTACATGGTACTAGTGCACGCCACTATTTTTACTACATTTTATCATACTGAAAAATTCCTATTTTGCTGAAACATCAAATACTGTATTAGATCATGTGACTGTTGTACATTTTTGTGATGGTTTCACCTGTTGATTCCTAAAAATGTGACTATTTCCATATCCATATGGATTTTTGTAATCCTATACAGATCTATGAAAGGAAAGAAATGATATGATATATGATATGACAAACATAGTTCATAATGCATACTGTTCCAGTATATACATAAAAAATTAACCATAATATAAAATTAACTTATATATATTTTATACTATAATTAATTAACTATTAAAAACTAGTCAAACAGTCATGTAAATAAAGTTACAAAAAATCGAATGTACCTTAAAAAATACATGGAAAATTCTGTACAAGTTGAAATAAAAGTAAAAAGATGTCTACACCTTTGTATGTAAAACAATTTAGAATGATTGTGTTACAAATTTCTAAACTAATCATACATATAGGTAGTTAAAACTATTCACAGAATTAATTTTTATTGTAGTTAAAGTACGTATTCAGATAAAGTATCAAAGGAATTTAGTATTAGAAAATTTATAAGAGCTGTCTTGAATGGCTTAATATTATATGATAACATTATTATATGCAGATATCATTATAATTTGTTCCAAGTACTTCATTGTTCAGATTAATCACATTTCAGGTAATTGAAGTTGGGGAAAGATAATCGTGAACATCCAGCACTTTCTTTTAGATAACCTCAAAATGACTTTTTTTGCAGACAATATAAACAACTCATTGATGATACTGAAGATTTGTCTGGAGACTCTGCGAGAAAACCAAGTGCTGGGGACAAGAAAGCTGGTTCCTTATCGTGACTCAAAACTAACCTACCTCTTTAAGAATTTCTTTGAAAGAGAGAGTTGTATACATACTCTTGTTTGTTTGAATCCCAGAGTTGCAGATTCTGATGAGACCATTGTAAGTGAAACAACTGTAACTCCAGGCATAGATGTTTGAAAATTGTAAGCCTGAATGTAAGATTACTGGAGGCATCTCTTTAAATTTACACAGGATGTCCAGGTGAATGTGAGACTTGTTCATAGAATCTACTTAACTGCTCATAACTGCATTACTGTGTAGTGTCAGATAAGCCACCAAATCTGCAGTTCTGATTCCAATGTTAACATGGAACTGTGTACCACAGAGAAGGCAACATCAGTTTCTCAGGAACCAATGCATCTGCTGACTGGTCTTAAGCAATTTTGTGTTAAAAATAACTGTCTGTACATATACACAGAATTTTAGTCTATATCATCATCATCATCATCTTCTTCTTCCTTTCCAGTAAGAGGCCTAGTGGTCTGTTACAGTCTCCTGCCATCTCTTTGGAGGTCTCTCACTCTTTACCATCTTACTTTTGGGATGCAGTGAAGCATTCGTCCTGGTAGTCTGCAATGTCCTTTTGATTTACATGTTGCAGCCAATTTATTTTGCATTGTTGTAATTTTTAGTCTATATAAACATTAAAATAACAATACTACTATCCACTAGTAACAATACTAACAACGAAATTTTCCATTATCTAATAAAAGCATACTCTACAGACATTAACATTTCAAGAATTCAATTTACATTTCAAGTTTAGGAAAAATATTATTCCACACGGCAGTCGCTCTAATGCAACATTTTCAGAAGCAAATGAGTATGAACAGAACTAAGTAATGAAGTTTTAATCTGTTTACACTAAAACAATAGTAATTCATTTGGAGGAAGTTCTACTTTATAACATATAAAGTGAAAGAAATCTGTACACTTATGTGAAGACATATGCACTGACTCGTGTAAACATTTACCTTGTAATATAACGAGTCATTTAATTATTAATATTTCAATTTATTAAATCTTACTTACAACCACATTCCATGCTTATGAACAACAATCTTCTCTATTTATTTTTTCATGGTTGTAGCATGTTACGAACTTGGCAGACACAGTAAAAGAGGTGCAAGCTCAGCATCCATCATCTACTGTACAAAATCCAGTTTTTCCAGTTGGTAGGAGAAGAGCCAATCAAGTGAGTCATTACATCACCAATTTGCATAAGAGCTATTTATGATTTATTATTTGAGTTATTCCAGACTGAATAAATGAAGCAAATATAGAACTATTTATGAAAATGAACATATGGACTATCCAGTGGAGCAAAGTGACAAGCATTTTGCACTGTCATATTTTTTTTTTCTGGAAGGGGGATAGTTCTGCATAGCCATCACATTTTCCAGTTGCATGCATGTCTCTACTAACAAGCAATCAAGGGAGTACTGAAAATAAATGCTGCACCAACATAGACTGCCTTGATTCTCAATCTCCTGATCAGCAGTACAAAGGTGGAATTGGGTGAAATTTGAAATAGATGTATCATCAATGCCATTAAATGCAGTATTCTGAAAATTTTTAAATTAAGGTAGTTATTTAAAATGTCATAAATTTATTTGAATCATATTCTTTACGAATGGGGAAAATGTCTTTGTCCTACAGATTGCATTTTCACTACGGTAAGTCATAACAAAACTGTTAGCAACAGATCAATGAAATCTTATAGGATGGAAAATTGGATACACTTACAGGTTTTGCACAGTAACATTTTGTGAATGTAACCTAAGTCTTAGACTCATAGAAAAGTTTCTAAAAAATAGTCACTAATTTGTATAGCATGTTACTGAGTAGATGGATAGTAATGCCTTTTTTGGTATATTTTATGATGGGTAAACACCCCTGAAATATGTCTTCTGAACTTCAAATTGAGCAGGACAGTTCTGCAATGCCCCACCTTTTACATTTATTAAACAGCAGCATGGCTACAGGTGAATAAATATTAATGCGCAAAATAATCATAATGCTTTAATTGCGACTGTCCAACATCCACATACTGAGTAGTATTGCAAATAGTTCAGTTGGACTTTTTAGAATCTATGAGTGAAGAAACAGATAGCAATTCCACTTTTAATTTTTCTGTAGCATGCAGCACAGATGCAGATACCCATTAACTCTGTTATGACTCATGACCCTTGAGTATTTGGTAAACGTTCACCTGATTGAAAATTTCCTGTCATCATGGCACAAACAAGCACAGCATATGAACTCAGAACCTGTTTTTGAACTCTGCCCTAGACCTTCCTCCTATACTTCACAACTGCTCAACTTACTTTCTGAAATTCATTCTATTCTCACAGTCAGTCTCAGATGCGTTTCTTCTCTTGGAATTTTGCAATCAAAATTCTGTGAGCATTTGTTTTAATCTTCTCATTGTGCAGTTTTTCAAGAATAAATACAACCTGATTTCAATGTATAAATGTATATGTTTGTCTAATTTCTTAATCTTTAGTTTTCACAAATCATACTGAAAAATAAAATGCTCTGAGCTGAACATTTTTCTTTTCATCTATTTTATATTCTGTATGAATCCCATATTATCTTCTTTATGAATTTCATAATAATATACTGTATTGTTACATTATTGATATTGTCTGTTTGTCAGCAGTGAAATTTTTTAGTACTGTATATTTTTCAGGATGCATTACAGAAGATGGAACAAGATAACCAAGTACACAGTTCTAAGGGAATAAGCAGGTGCAGTAGTTAAAAGAAGTTACATGGAAAAGCATATCTTAATGAAATGGCTTACAGATAGAGTAATAGCAGATTTTCTTTTGTAAATTAAACTTTTTTGCTGGTGAATATAATTGCAATAAAGACAGGAAAATGTCATACATTAAAGTAATATGTGTTGGTCTGATTGTTCAGTTGAAATGTGAAATTTGATGAACGTTGGCATAGAAGAAAATTTAACTGGTGGTTGCAGACGATTGTACACAAATATGTACTAGTACAAGACAAAAGACTTAGGGCAATAAGTCAGAAACAGAGTTAAGATACAACACTGTTATAAACGTTTCAGAATCCACTAGAGTCTTTGTCAAACTGCATGCCAGGTGAAAGAACTGTTGCACTGACAAAGACAGGGATAGATTTTGCTATTGCCAAACTTCTGAGCCCTTAAGTGCCTCTGACATTAGGAACTAAAATACTCTAGAATTGTGTCTTACCGTATCAATGTTTAATCCAAATTTATGCTGTAGTTACTATAATTAACAGCTTTAGATGCCTGGAGAGTGATGAGTTTCAGGTTCATCATCATCATCATCATAATCATTATCATCATATTCTTCTTCTCCTCCTCTTCCTCCTTCTCCTTCTCCTCCTCCTTCTTCTACTTCGCCTTCTTCTCCTCCTTCTCCTTCTTCTCTTCTTCCCCTTCTCCTTCTCCTCTTTCTCCTCCTCATCATTCTTCTTCTCCTCCTTCTCCTCATCATTCTTCTCCTCCTCATTCTTCTTCTTCTCCCCCTCCTTCTCCTCCTCCTTCACCTTCTTTGTCTTGTCCTTCTCCTCCTCCTTCTTCTTCTAGTCCAATGCAGACTTTCACCTCCTTAATGGACTTCTCCCAGTCAGCCATACTTATATCCAGTGGTGCAGGGTGGCCCAGCTATGCACCCAGTCAGTAGGGTACCCATTTCAGTCACCTTTATTGACCAGTACGGCCTGCAGTGGGACTATTATTTTCCCGGTCACTACATAGAGCAGGTCCAACATTTTATCTCTCACATTATCCTCCCACAAACTCATCCATTTGCTGACCACACTTTGGTCACCCATAAACAGAAATGCTGGAAATATCATATTGGAAAATTAAATCCAACACTTGTAATTTGATTTTTCTCTATAATACTTTTTTTGTTGTTGTCAGTTTTCACATACTGTACTTAAAAAAAAAGTTACCCCAGATTTCTGTAAATGATGAAGTTACTCCATGGATGTACAATTAGTGCAACACATTTCACATTCCAGGTTTTTATTGTAGGATATTTGCTTCTGTCATATACTTCAAACACATGTCTCCTAGCAGGCACATATTTATTAACATGATCTGAGTTTGTAACTCTTTTGTGTATTGGTATATTGTTGATATTTTACAGGAGAGAGCAAATGTGAACTTGCTACAGAACACCCTTGATAGATTTTCTTAAAATTTACTGCATAGTTCTCATCCTGACATCAGTCACAATTGGTATTCATTCCTCAGACTTGCAATATCAGTGACTGATCACCTCCTGATTATTCTTAAAGTAGATTTATACATGTAAAGCAATTTCTGTGTCTTGCTTATGCACTATTATTCTGATTGATTTGCAAGAATGTTTTAAAATATTTAAACACGCTAGAACTGTTCTTAAAATAATCATCAATGGGGGGAGGGGGGGGACACCAAGACAAGGTCAGCATGTGATAGATAATTTCATTAATGGGGGACAGCCTTAATTGGAACTGACTGGGCAAACCATTTCTTCTCTTCAATGTAGGTAGTCTATCTGAAGCATTCAAGAATGTTAGATTTTAAACTAAGTTTAATATCATACTACTCTGTTAATGTTTTGTAGTCTTTTAAGATATCTTATACTTTTCAGTTTGAGTTCAGCTGTTCCCTGCTTGGAACTGCAAGATCCAATGGATGACAAGTTGATTAATGAGCTCGTGGTGTTTTTGGAGCACAAAAATGAGCAATACCATCTGCTGAGACAGTCCTGGATACATAAAGGTGACTTGCAAAATTTACACTATTGTACAGTGTTCGTCCACAACAGGATTACTTTTGTGCTATTAATGAAGATGATAATTTACATTTTATGATGTGGAAAATGACGTTATGTTTACAATGTGATAGAAAGATGTTACAAAATTAAGCTTATGAGGCTGAATGATATGTTGGCTTTTTAAGTTATCAGTGTGTCCTGTCCTGAACTATCAATTTACTCACTTGCTCGCATGACAGTTTCCAGCTCGCTGTGTACAGTGGCAACAATAAAAATAATTAAATAAATGGGCGTTGCATTTAAATAATTAAAAATTCTATAACTAATAATTATAAGTACACAAACCATAATTTCAATGCATTATATTATGAAAATAAAATTGCAGTGGCTAAATATTTTATTGACTTAAATTTAAAAACACAATAAAAGTTAAAATCAACAAAATCTTTCACAAAATATTAAATTCACTTTTTGTGTTCTTATAAATAATGAAGCTGATATTGCTGAAAGGGTGGAAAAGAAATGTTGTACTTAATGAACCTATGACAATGATTACATTAAAGGTTATGGAAGCTCTTTAGATTTAAAGCTGCACCAGAAGCCTTGAATTGTTCAGGTTTTATGTTAAAAAGTGGTGATTTGTAATTGTTTGTTTGTTTGTTTGTGTGGGTTGGGGGCACCCACATGCATGTTTATGCATGACTTCAATGTACTAAAAATGAATTCCTGCATCAATCATAATTTTTTTTATTATATTTTGCATTTTTCTCCACCCTTTTCTCCATAATTACAGAATATCAGTTCTGCCTCTTACGTTTGATGCAATTCCCTTTCTTGTAAGTAATTTCAAGAACATTTCTCCTGCTGAACACATTAAGTGTACACTCTACATTTTCTCTTATTTTAAATTTACATAACATTGTATTTCACTTTGTTATTGGTGCAGTGGTTGCAGGTTGTGCCTTAAATATGTCACTAGGCTTTCTTTAATCTCAGTATTTGGAGAAGTATTAAAAGAAAATCTCAAACAGCCTTGAATATAAATGTATTCACTTACTCTGATAAGGAAGTTAGCAGGTTTCCTTGCAGTGTTAGTACATATCTTACCAGACTACATAGTATAACATCCCATTAAAGACTGATATTTCCATAGTCACCACCATTAGAATCTCAAATCAGAAATGTGTGATTAAAGATGTGATTTTTTCTTATCACTGCAATTGACAGAATTTTACCGAGCTATTAGCAAAATTAATTAATATTTCGAATTATTGAATTAGGTTATTCCTCTCTCTCTTTTTTTTATACTAAGGTGTGTTCCACATACAAGGTATTGTACATCATCACAGTTGCAAAATTTGAAGCCCTTAGAATTCTTATGCTGGAATGGATCTTGAGTGATATGGCAACACTGAATTTTTGTCATGAAATAATATACAAATAAAAATGATAATTTTTTCCAGAAAAAAAATTAATGGCCAGAATTATAAGGCCGTGTCAAAACTTTGTCTTTCCACAAACTGATAATACTGAACTTGAAACTGGAATGTTATTCATTTGTTCACAATTTTTTTACTGTTGTGTCAACAGCATTAATATTTTAGAAACATTTAATGTCGAATTTTTAATCCAGTGTGCTGGAAGTGATTATCCATTCATGTTGTCATATTTACTGATTTGGAAGAATGTTTCAGACTAAGCCATCAGAATGTGGTGCACACAGAAAAATGTTATATCTAACATACCACAACTCAGACAGCCTGATTAACACTATTTTGTTTGTATTTATCCCACATTTCTGAAGTAAAATGTAAATTTTGCTTTAATAAGTGGAATGGTCAAAGGCATAAAACAACACATGAATCTGAGTTGCAGAGAAGGAATTTCGTAACCAATTGGAAGCAGTTTTGCAGGAAAATAACCTGGCAGTTCATGAAACTACTAAACTGCGTGCCTCTCTTCACTCTCAAAAGAGTAAGGTATGTTATTTAAAAACTCCTGTCTTATTACAAGTTTACAAAACTCTAGTTTTTGAACACTGAGTGTATACACATACTTCATATATAAAATAAAATATGCTCATAGGCACTATGAATTCATAGTGATGAAGTATTTGAACTTAATATTTTATACTTTGTTCTCATGTCTAGTGTTTGTATTTACTCATGGCATATACTGTGTTTATTTGCCAAGTTGTTTCACAGACATACTTGGCCCATTTTATTGACGGTGAAAAATAAAGTCTTTTACTGGAACTGTATATTTACCTTCTCTTTTACCTTGACACAATTGTTGTTGGTGGTTGTGATTCACACACACACACTCTTTGTATTCCAAATTGCTATGGCTACTGAAGTCAGTAGTATTACTTGCTTTTATGCTGCAATTGCTCTTCCACTTGCTCTCTGCCATTCCAAGAGACAAACTGCCTGCCAGCCTATGTTGTGAAACAAGTTCCCAAGGATATCTTGAATCAGCATGGTTGAATGCCCTGACATTTTTTTATCTTTATTCTAATATCCAGTATCCAGAGAGTTTTTGGAGTGATCCTACATCTTGAATGAATATGAATGAATGACGCTATCTGTAAATTAAATAATTAATGAAGAACTTGCAAGTATCATAAAACCAATCACACTGAGACAGGAGCAGAACTAACTCTCAAAACAATGTTGACAACAACAACAAAGATAATGATAATGATGATGATTATGACACCTGTGTGTGCGTGTGTGGCACGCGCGCACATAAACATAGTTCTGACCATCTGACCCAAATGAGAGTACAGGAAAACCAGTTATCCCAAATGTCTGATTATATGGAAGACATGCAAAAGACAAGGGTTAATATCAGTGCCATGTGTAAGTCAATTTACTTCTAAATTCCAAACATGACAATGAGGCTGAAATAAATATATCTCAGATAAAAATAGTATTCCACATAATGCAAACTTGTAAATGACAGTGCATTTTTGAGCAACAGATATTTACTTCTGTGTCTTCTTTCTTTTCTTAGTGGCAAAGTATATATCAGGACTAATGTCTTGGCCAGAATACACACTAGTCACCTTGTGTGTGTAAGTTAGACACACTACTTTCATTTCATCCATTGCAGCATTATTATCATGAATCTTCAGGCTAATCAGAGTGTCTAGACAGTAAGCAGACAAATGTTTCACTTATGGGACATGAACCAAATTATGTTTTCATTGAAGTATTCAGGAAACATGTGATGGTAGCCTGTGTTTGTAAGAAGTGTCTGGCAAAACATGCCTAATATGATGCTTGTTTTCAGAGGATTGCCTTGGAGTTAAATATGAACAAATTGTGCTCATCTATTCAGCAATGCCAGCAGGAACTTGACAACAAAAATAAAGCTATCAGTATGATGAAAAGAAGGGTAAGTATGAAATAACTTCATTCAGATTGGCTGATGCTCTTTACATGATGACCAAGCTATTGGGTGAAAGTGTACTCATCACTTGATTATTGTGTAAGTCTCGCATGCTAGTTATTATTTCTAATACTGAAGCAGATCTTCTGGTAAATGGTGATTAAACACAAACATTCAGCAGCACTAAAACAAAAGATTGGCTTCAGACTCTAATTTAAGTCATGTGAGATGCATTTACACAGTCACAAATTATTAGATGGCTGAAGATACATTTTAATATTTAAAGCTGTTAGTTAGTTAGTTAGTTAGCTTTATTTTTCCATAAATCCAATCGAAATACAATTTCATGTGGATGTGGAAATTGTCAATATAAACAACACATAGTTAACACATACATGGAAGAGCTATCAATAAAATTTACTTGAAGGAAGAATATAAATGTTGTCAAATAAATAATAAATAAATATGAACACATACAGATTTAACAAACAATAAAGAAATACAATAAATGAATAGTTTAATTATTAAAACTGCAATATCAGCAATCAATAATTACTGGTAAAGTCCCTTTACTAGGATTGCTCAGTAAGTTCCAGTCAATGTATTCTTGAATAGTATAAAATGAACCTTCCAAAAGAAACCTTTTTAAGGCTGATTTAAATTTCCTCGTGTAATTAGATAAACTTTTTATCCATGGAGGCAAGCAATTGAAGACTTTGATTCCTGAGTGATACACTCCCTTGTGTACCTTAGACAAATGCAATGAAGGCAGATACAGGTCTGAACAGTGTCTTGTATTAATAGAATCTATCACTGAATTGGATTTGAACATATTTATATTTTTAACTATGAAGAGTAATAAGGAAAGTATGTACTGTGATTATAGGGGTAGAATGTTTAATTTTTTAAACAGCTCACGGCAGGATTCTCTGTTTCCAGCATTCATCATAATTCTTATTACTGGTACTCTCTTCTGTAATTTAAAGATGATATTAATGTAAGTGGAGTTACCCCCAAAAATTATACCGTAAGATATGATGGAATGCACACTAGAGAAGTAGATCATTCTTAGATTCTCCAAGGGAATGATGGACTTCAAAGACCTGATTATGTAACATGCTGAATTTAGCTTGGAAATAAGTTGGTCTATTATGTGGTTTCCAGGATAGTGTGCTGTCTAATGTCAAACCTAAAAATTTAATGTAATGTACATTATTAATTCGATCAGTTTTATAATTTATATTCACATTAACTGCATAATTAGTTTTGACATAAACTGCATATAGTAAGTTTTGTTTAAATTCAGTGACAGTAAATTGTTTTGAAACCATATTATTATCTTCTCAAAGACTTTATTGATTTCTTCCTTAAATTCAATAAGATTTGGATGTGTAAAAATTATATTGGTATCATCTGCAAACAGCATTGGTT
>Ga0123353_10007405_pt1 | contig 14819 bp, 9 predicted proteins | sample TergutLab28metaG_3_FD_92763 | JGI IMG/M metagenome (GOLD analysis project Ga0123353, IMG submission 92763) | Labiotermes labralis P3 segment gut microbial communities from Petit-Saut dam, French Guiana - Lab288 P3 | ecosystem: Host-associated > Arthropoda: Insects > Digestive system > Gut ... | reverse complement strand
TAAAAACGTGTCAGCAGGTTGACGATGGTGGTTTTTCCCGCGCCGGTCTCCCCCACCAAGGCGACTTTTTGCCCCGGTTTGACCTGAAAGCTGACGTTGTTGAGGACGTTTACCCCCGGCACATAGGCGAAGGAGACGTTTTGGAACGCCACCGCGCCCTCCGGCACCCCGATATCGACGGCGCCGGGCAGGTCCTCCGGCTCGTCCGCCTCCTCCATCACCTCAAACACCCGCTCGGCGCCGGCCAGCGCCGATTGCAGGTTGTTGAACATCCCGGCGATATTGTTGAGCGGAAAGGCGAACTGCCGGGAATAGGTGCCGAAGCTGGCTACCGTGCCGATCAGGGCGGGGCTGCCGGCCGCCAGCAGCCCGCCGGCAAACATGACGCCGACGTAGCCCAGATTGGTGATGACGTTCATAAACGGCATCAGCAGGCCGGACCAGATCTGGGCCCGGACCGCGTATTCCTTCATCTCCCGGTTGTTTTCCCGGAAGGAATCCACCATTTTGTCCCGCATATCGAAGGCCAGCACCATCCGGCGGCCGGTGATGGATTCCTCGATCAGGCCGTTCAGCCTGCCCAGCTCCCGCTGCTGGCCGGCGAACATCTCCCGGGAACGCCGGGAGATCAGCCGGGTGATCAGCAGCACCAACGGTACCGTGGTCATCGAAACCGCCGTCAGGATCGGGCTGAGGATCAGCATCATGACCAATGAGCCGGCAACCGTGACCGAGGCGCTGATCAGCTCGGTGGTGGATTGGGCGATGGTGCCGCTGATGTTGTCGATGTCGTTGGTCAGGCGGCTCATCAGCTCGCCGTGGGAATGGGTGTCGTGATACATCAGCGGCAGCCGCTGCATCTTGTCGAACAGCGACCCGCGCAGGGTGCGCACGATGCGCTGCGATACCGTATTCATCAGCAGCCCCTGGGTGATGTTCAGCAGCCAGACCGAGACATAGATGGTCAGCACCGCCGCGCCGTATTGATACACCAGCGGCAGGTCCACGCCGCCTTCAACCGTCATGGCGTCGACGCTTTTTCCGATCAGGTAAGGGGCGAACACCCCGATCACCGCGGCGGCGAGCAGCAGCCCGGAGACGGCAAACAGGGCTTTTGCTTCTTTTACATAGAATCTTAACAATTTTACAAAGGTACCCTTGGCGTTTTTGGCCCGCTCCTTCGGCATAAACCGCCCGGGGCCGCCGCCCAATCTGCCCTGCATCCCGATCGGCGGCGCTTCGGACGGTTCGCGCTGGTAATTCCGGTTTTCGGCCATCAGATCGCCTCCCCTTCATATACCCCGATCTGGGAGCGGTAGATATCCCGGTACAGCGCGCAGTCCCGCATCAGATCGCCGTGTGCGCCGTAGCCCGCCACCCGGCCGTTGTCCAATACCAGTACCGCGCCGCAATCCATCACGGTACTGATCCGCTGGGTGATCAGCAGACAGGTCATGCCGGATACATAGTCCGCGATGTTCCGCCGGACCTTCGCCTCGGTGATCGAATCAAGAGCGCTGGTGCAGTCGTCGAGGATCAGGATATCCGGCTTGCGGATCAGGGCGCGGGCGATCGACAGCCGCTGCTTCTGCCCGCCGGACAGGTTGACGCCGCCCTGCCCGAGCATCGTGTCATAACCGTCCTTCATCGCCGTGATAAATTCATCGGCACAGGCCAGTTCGGCCGCCCGGCGCACCTCCCCATCGGTTGCCTCCGGCCGGCCCCACAGGATATTCTCCCGGACGGTGCCGGTAAACAGCGCCGCCGTCTGCGGCACCACGGCGACCGCCGCCCGCAGCTCCTTTTCGGGGATATCGCCGACCGGAACGCCGCTGATTGTTATCCCGCCGGCCGCCGGCGGGTAAAACCGGAGCAGCAGCGCGGCGAGGCTGGTCTTGCCCGAGCCGGTGGAGCCGATCACTCCCACGGTGGTCCCTTTTTCCACCGAAAAGGTCACCGATTCCAGCGCCGGCTGACCGGTCGAGCCGGTATAGATAAATTTTACCCGATCAAATGTCAGCGCCGGCGCGGTTTTTTCCGGGATATACCCGCCGGTTTTTCCGAAATCCAGCTCCCCGGCGTCAAACACCTCGGCGATCCGTTCTCCCGACGCTTTGACCCGCACCACCTGGTTCAGCATATTCGAGATCATGTTGAAGCTCTGGGTGATCTGCTGCATATATATGATAAAGGCCATGATCTGGCCGATCTCCATCTGCCCGTCCGACACCCAGCGGGAGCCGAAGAAGAGGATGGCAGCAATGCCCAGCCCGGCGAATAGCTGCAGGCAGGGGCCGAACACCGCGGTTACCCGCCCGGCTTCGGCGCTGCGCCGCTCTAATGCCCCGTTCACCGCGCCGAACCGCCGCTCCTCCGCGTCAAAGCGGCGGAAGGCTTTTACCAATCGGATGCCGGTCAGGTATTCCCGCATGATGGTGTTTAATTTGTCCAGCGCCTGCTGCATCCGCGCGAACCGGGGATAGGACAGCTTCATGCTGATGACGATCACCGCGAACACGCAAATAACCACCGGGATCACCAAAAATACCGCCCGGACATTCAACGTGGCCGCCAGGATCATCGCTCCGATACACATGACCGGCGCTTTGAAAAAGATCCGCATCATCATGGTGACGAAGTTTTGGATCTGGGTGATGTCGTTGGTCATCCGGGTGATGAGCGAGCCGCCCTCAAACCGGTCGATCTCCCCCACCGGCAGCGACTGGATCTTGGCGAACAGGTCGTCCCGCAGCTCCCGCCCGAAATTCTGCGAAGCGTGGCTGGAGGTGATGTTGCGGGTCAGCGCGAACAGGCTGCCCGCCCCGGCTATCCCGAGCATGATTAGACCGGTGCGGATGACCACCTGCGCGTCTCCTTTCAGCACCCCGCTGTCGATCAGCCCCGACATCAGCTTCGGCTGAAACAGGTCACACAGCGCCTCCAGAGAAACACACAGGACCGAGAGCAGCCCCAGCTTCCAATAGACACGGATATATTTTTTGAAATGTTTCATTTTATTACTCTCCGGTTAGATGTTAGGAAATAGGGTTTAGTAATTATACATTGGCAAAAATGTAAATGCAATAGATCAAAATATAAATATTTCAATCATTCATCCCCCTAACCTGGCCACTAATCACTAATCACTATCCCCTATCCGCTAAATCCTACAAGGAGATCAACCCATGACAAACTATGTCCGCTTTGATAATGTGGTAAAACAGTACCGGATGGGCGATGTGACCATCAACGCGGCTGACGGGATTACCTTTTCAATCGAAAAGGGGGAGTTTGCCGTGGTGGTCGGGCCTTCCGGCGCGGGAAAGAGCACCATTTTGAACATTCTGGGCGGTATGGACAGCTGCGACAGCGGTACCGTCACGGTGGACGGCGCAGAGGTCAGCGCAATGCCGCCCAAGCGGTTGGTGCGCTACCGGCGGCATGATGTGGGGTTTGTGTTCCAGTTTTATAATTTGGTCCAGAACCTGACCGCCCTCGAAAATGTGGAGCTGGCGGCCCAGCTCTGTGAAAATCCGGTTGACGCCCGGAAGGCGCTGGCGGATGTCGGGCTGGCCGACCGGATCGGGAATTTTCCGGCCCAGCTCTCGGGCGGCGAACAGCAGCGGGTATCGGTGGCCCGGGCGCTGGCGAAAAATCCCAAGCTGCTGCTCTGCGACGAGCCGACCGGCGCGCTGGACGACGCCACCGGCCGGGCGGTCTTGGAGCTGCTGCACAGCACCTGCAAAAAAAGCGGCATGACGGTGGTGATCATCACCCACAATACCGCCATCCCCCCGATGGCTGACCGGGTCATCGCCGTCCGCAGCGGCAGGATCAGATCCTGCGTTAAGAATGAGCAGCCGGTGCCGGTGGAGTTGATTGAATGGTAATGACTCACCCATGCACAAACGCCGCTATACATTGAATCCGTAGGGCGGGGGCTCTGCTCCCGCCGCGAGTATAGATAAAATTGATTGGAACGGCGGGAGCAGAGCCCCCGCCCTACGGATTCAGCTCAATTTCGCAAAAAATCCAATAAGCAAAGGAGATGTAAACATGGCAGAAACCTTAGCGCAGGAGCAAGCCAAAACCAAACCGGAATTGGAGGACTTTATTGCTGTGAGTCTCCATGACTATGCGCGGCAAGCCGTGCTTGCGTTTTTGGATTATTGCAGGGCAAAGAAGATTTCATATCGGTGGACTTCGACAAATACCTGGACTTTGAAGGCAAAGGGCAAGAGCCTTGGAGGCATAAGCATTGACGGCGAAAACTGCTGGGCTGTTTGGCTGCACTTAACAGAGCTTCTCCAGTACGACGACTTTATCGTAAAAGAAAATTTGCAGAGCGCCATTTTGAACAGTATAAAGCACTGCACCGGCTGCAATAGCTACTGTGCGCCGGGTTATACCGGAAAAATCCTCGGAAAAGAGCATCGCAGTCTATGCAGAGCTATGTATATAGTGGATAGAAATGATCACTGTATAGATTTCACCAACCCCGATGCCGCGGCAATAGACAGGGCTAAAAGAATCATAGATTTTAGGCTGTCGTTGCCCCACGGAACGGCCAGCCGCCCGGTTTTCGATCCGGTCACCGACGGGCTGACCCGCATTGACAATACGCTGCGGGTGAGCGGCGTGTCGGATTTGCAGGGCAACCCTTTTCGCGGCGCGCCAAATATGAAAATAGATTACCTGTTCGACGGGAAGTATACCAGTTATGCCCGTTTTTGGGCCAATGAAAACTGTTATGATGTTGTGTTCCAATTGGATGAGCCTGTCGAGCTTGTGATGTACAGTTTGGTAACGGGTTTTCAGCTTCAGGTCCCCGATAGTTGGAAGCTGTATGGCGCGGCGTCCAAAGATGGGCCTTGGATGCTGCTTGACGCGCGGGACGAGTTCCCGAAGCCGGTGACGGGCTACACCGAAAAGACGTTTAAAATTGGCACGCCCGGAGCTTATCGGTGTTATCGCTTTACTTTTGAACGGTGTAAGTTTGATTTGTCGCAGGTTCATTTGTATACACGTAATGGAACTAATACATTGTAGCACGATGTTCTCAAAAGGAGGAATCCCATGCGCAGCGCGATGCTGAAGGACCAGATACGGTTGATCCGCCGCTCTCTGCGGCGTTTTTTCGCTATACTGCTGATCGTCGGTCTCGGGGTCGCGTTTTATACCGGGATCCGTTCGGCTTCTCCGGATATGCAGAAAACCTTAGACGCGTATTTTGATGACTGCGGCGCCGCCGATATCAAGCTGATCTCGCCGTTGGGGTTTGATGAATCCGCTGTCGGCGCGGTCCGCGATACCGCCGGCGTTACCGCCGTGCAGCCGGCCTATGCCGTGGACGCGCAGGCGACGGTTGGAGCCAAAGGCGCGTTGATTTCTTTTCAGTCTGTGGAGGCCGACGCATCAATAAACCGGCCGGTTTTGGTGGACGGCCGGTATCCGCTGAAGGAGACCGAATGTCTGCTTGACGAGCATCTTTTTATCTTTGACGGGGTGATGATCGGCGATACCGTGATGATTACGGATGAAGGCGATGATGTGCAGGCATTTTTGAAAAATAAGCGGTTCACCGTCTGCGGCATTGTGCGCAGCGTCGAGTATATCTCGATCGAGCGGGGCAGCACGCCCAAGGGGAAGGGCGCGTTAGACGGTTTTATCCTGCTCCCGATTAAGAATTTTTCGATGCCGGTTTACACGCATGTGTATGTGCGGGGGGATTTACAGGGGCTGCCGCGTTTTTCCCCGGAATACCGTGACGCGGCGGCGGCGCTTTCCGGCGATATCCAAAAAAACGCGCCGGGGCCGGCGGTGTGGTATCCCCTTGACTGGAGCCAGAACATCGGGTTTGAGACCTATCGGCAGAATACCGGCCGGGTGAACGCGATCGGGCTGGTCTTTCCGCTGATATTCTTTTTGGTGGCGGCGCTGGTATCGCTGACCACCATGACCCGGTTGGTGGAGGAAAACCGGACCAATATCGGATTGTATAAAGCGCTGGGCCATGGGCGATTAGTTATCGCCTCCAAGTATCTGCTCTACGCGGGAGCGGCCGCGGTTTTCGGGATCGCCCTCGGTATTGCGGCCGGTTCTCAGATTTTCCCGCTGTTTATCTATAACGCCTACCGGATACTGTACGCGCTCCCGGATACGCTGCTGACCCCGGTGGATATCCCCAGCGCCGCGCAGGCGGGGGTTTCGGCCTTCATCTGCGCCGTGTTGCCGGCTTTTCTGGTCTGCCAGCGGCAGCTGTTTGCGCCGCCCGCCGCGTTGCTGCGACCCCGGGCGCCGCAGCCGGGCAAACGGATTTTTTTGGAGCGGCTGCCCTTTTTCTGGAGGCGGCTGAACTTTTCGCAGAAGATCACCTGCCGTAATGTATTCCGCTATAAAAAGCGGCTGCTGATGACGGTATTCGGCGTCGCGGGCTGTACGGCATTAGTGCTGACCGGTTTCGGGTTGAAGGACGCCATCCGCGACGTCATGGACAACCAGTTCGGCAGGGTCCAGCATTACGATATCACGGTACAGTTCCGGCCCGGCGGAGATGAGGCGGAGATTTTTGATATGCTAAAGCGAGACAGCCATATCGCCGCCAGCGTTCCGGTTTTTCAGATGAAGGTTGACGTCGTCCATGACGCGGCAGTCTGTGAGGCGGCGGTTTTTGTCTTTACCGGTCAGCATGGCCCCGGCGATTTCATCTCTCTGCAGGACAGGACCACCGGTCAACCCATCCCCTTAATCGACGGCCGGGCGGTGATGACCGAAAAGCTGATGGATAAGCTGGGGGTGAAAGAAGGCGAAAGCGTCATGTTACGCGGCACCGATCAACCGGTCACCGTATCGGCGCCGGCGGAAAATTATTTCCAAGACCGGGTGTATCTGACGCCGGCATTATATGAAACAGTATACGGCGAAACGCCGCGGGCCAATACAGTGCTGGCGCGGATAGAAAATGTTTCAAAGCAGGCGGAGGACAGCATTTCCGAAGCGCTGATGGCCTGCCGATCGGTCGAAGCCGTTTCCTTTGTCTCGGATTTGAAGGAGAGCTTTAACGATATGCTGGGTTCGTTGGACGCGGTCGTGCTGGTATTGATTGTATCCGCCGCGGCGCTGGCGCTTATTGTGCTGTTCAGCCTGACCAATATCAATATCGAGGAGCGGCGCCAAGAGATGGCGGCGCTGAAGGTCCTGGGATTTCATGACGGCGAAACCGCCATGTACCTCTACCGGGAAAACATCATTCTCACCCTGATCGGCATCGCCTGCGGGCTGGTTCTGGGTATCTTCCTCTGCCGGTTCGTCATCGTGACGGCGGAGGTGGATATCGTGATGTTCGGGCGGAAAATACACGGGACCGCCTTTGCCGTGGCCGCGCTGATCACGGTATTTTTCACCGCCCTCGCCAATCTGCTCACCTTTCCGATTGTAAAAAATATCAATATGGTGGAGTCGATGAAGAGCGGGGAGTGATGTTAGATCTTAGATTTTAGGTAAACACTGATTAAATGATGAAACCGTAGGGGCAGGCCTTGTGTCTGCCCGGGAACATAGATAAAATGCGGGTCAATTGGGCAGACACAAGGCCTGCCCCTACGAAAAGCGATTAAATCAGTGTTCACTTAGAGCTTAGAATCTATTCAATGGATGTTTTTAATGTTTTTACAGCTTCATCTATACAATCGGCAAATTTCCGGAGATGTTTAACGATGGGGATGCGCTTTTCTTTGTCCTGTAGCGTTTCGAGTTTGCAGCCGAATGCTCCGCCGAGGGTCTCTAAGGTGTCGGGGCCGAAAAGTCGTACCATTTCGGCGCGCTCCTCGGGGGAATGGACGTCTTTGATCCAATGACCGCCGTTCCATAAGTAATTGGTCATCCGGTACTGTTTGCGCACATCCTGTAGGAAGGTGAAATCGGGGTTCAGCTGCTGCGCTCTCTCTAAGAAGGATTGACAGCCGCCGCTGTTGGTCGCCAGATTGACGACGTAGGCCTCATACGCGAAAAAATTTCCGGCAAATTCTTCCGGTTTCATCCGGTCGAATTTGCCGTTTTCGATATCGTCCGCCCAGGCCCGGAACGCCCCCGCGCCGAAAACATAGGCATCCGTCTTGGTCGTCAGCAGCTCCGGCAGCCGCAATATGGCATTCCGGTAGATCTCTTTCAGCGAAACATCTTTCCGGCGCCCGTCCACGATGATCCAGCCGCAGGTATCGATGAGATTCTTTTCCTCTTCGCCGCGGAAAAATGTTTCATCCAGTATCAGCCGCTCCGGTTCGGTGATATCGGCGCGGAGATACAGCAGCGTTCCGCCGTTTTCCTCGTATCCGACTACGACGCCGATGCCGCCTGTCACGCCTGAATGGAACCAAATGACCGGAATGCGCCGGTCAATGCTGCCGACGATTTTTTTGAGCAGGCAGTCGCAGTCATCCCGGAGCTCACGCTCCGAAAAGGCCTCGGCGGCGCAGCCCACTTTTTCAAAGACACCCGCCAGCCCGCGCAGCCCGAGATAATAATCCGACGCGCTGTCGCCTTTCGGGTCGCCGAGGGAATAAAACTGTGTGAGGCTGTCGCCGGTCACCCCCGCGAACAGGGAATAATCCGCCAGCGCCATCTCGCCGAGACAACCCATCACATACCGCGCCGCGCCGTTGAAATAATAGTTTTCCCCAAACCAGTTGTTGACCAGTTGCGGCCGGTTAGGGATCATGTTTGCGTTCATGTGCATCCTCCTTTTGAGAGCTTAGAGTTAGCATTCAGAACACTGAGTTCTGAGTTCTAAAAAAACCAAGCGCCCCGGCAGGGCACTTGGCTGAGTTGCGGGGACAGGACTCGAACCTGTGACCTCCGGGTTATGAGCCCGACGAGCCACCAACTGCTCCACCCCGCGATATATTGCCGGTCGCCTGTCAAAAAGACGATTCTCCCGGCGGAAATACAGTATACCCCATCCTCTCCCAAATGTCAAGGACGAATTTCAATCTTTTTCAAAATTGCAAATAATCAATTCCCGATTGTAAATTATGAATTATGAATTGATTAAGCTATTCCCTTACGGCGCGGGCCGGCTTTTTTGATCGGGATTTTTACCTTGACCGGTTTTTTATCCGGGTCGCGGGTGATTTCAGGCGCAACGCCGTTTGTCACGCAGGATTCGTCGATCAGCACCGTTTCAATGGTGTGATCCGAGGGAATACTGAACATCAGGCCGGTCAGAATACCCTCCATCACGGTGCGCAGGCCGCGGGCGCCGGTCCCCTGCTTTAATGTCTTTTCCGCCACCGCTTTTAACGCGCCATCGGTAAAATTCAGGGTGACGCCGTCCATTTCAAACAACCGCGTATACTGCTTCAGCACCGCGTTTTTCGGCTCGCTCAGGATTTTAACCAGCGCCTCGCCGTCCAACGGCTCCAGCGTGGTGATGACCGGCATCCGTCCGACCAATTCCGGGATGATACCGTATTTCACCAGATCCTGCGGCACCAACTGTTTCAACATCAGGTTGAGTCCGGCGTCCTTTTTCGACAGCACCTCGTTGCCGAAACCGACCGAACCCGAGGCGACCCGTTTTTCAATGATCTTCTCGATGCCGTCAAAGGCCCCGCCGAGGATAAACAGGATATTGTTGGTGTTGATCTGGATAAATTCCTGCTGCGGATGCTTGCGTCCGCCGTTCGGCGGCACGTTGGATACCGTGCCCTCCACGATTTTCAGCAGCGCCTGCTGCACCCCCTCGCCGCTGACGTCCCGGGTGATCGAGGGATTTTCGCTGCGGCGGGCAATCTTGTCGATCTCGTCCACATAAATGATGCCGTGCTCGGCTTTTTCCACATCAAAATCCGCCGCCTGGATCAGCTTCAGCAGGATATTCTCCACATCCTCGCCCACATAACCGGCCTCGGTCAGGGTGGTGGCGTCGGCAATGGCGAAGGGAACGTCTAAGATTTTCGCCAGCGTTTGGGCCAGCGCGGTTTTCCCCACGCCGGTCGGCCCGAGCAGCAGTACGTTGCTCTTGCCGATCTCGGTATCGTTGGCGGCATTAAAATATACCCGCTTATAGTGGTTATATACTGCCACCGCCAGCGCGATCTTCGCCTCATCCTGTCCGATAACATATTCGTCCAGGCCGTTTTTAATCTCCTGCGGCTTGAGCAGCCGCGCCGGTCCGTCGGATTGTTTTCCCCGGGAATAATTGCCGCCCTCCGCCAGAATACTCTCGCACAGCTCGACACATTCGTTACAGATATATACGCCCGGCCCGGCGATCAGGCGGTACACCTCGTCTTGGTTTTTACCGCAGAAGGAGCAGTATATGCCTTTCATATCGTCATTCTTTGCCATTCACCATGTCCTTGCCTTTCAGTGTTTTTATATTTTTTACATTCCCGTTTATACTATACGCGTCTGGAAATCACCCTATCGATCAGCCCGTATTTTTGGGCCGCTTCGGCGGTCATGAAGTTATCCCGTTCGGTATCCTGTTCGATCACTTCGATCGACTGGCCGGTTTTTTCCGAGAGGATCTTGTTCATCCGGCCGCGGACAAAGAGGATGTGGTCGGCGTGGATCTTGATATCGCTGGCCTGGCCTCTGGTGCCGCCTATCGGCTGGTGGATCATGATTTCGCTGTTCGGCAGCGCCAGCCGCTTGCCCGGGGCGCCGGCGGCCAGCAGAAACGCGCCCATGCTGGCCGCCATGCCGATGCAGATGGTGGACACGTCGCAGCGGATAAACTGCATCGTATCATAAATGGCCATCCCGGCCGTGATCGCGCCGCCGGGGGAATTGATATACAGCTGGATGTCCTTGTCGGGGTCCATCCCCTCCAAGTGCAACAGCTGGGCCACCACCAAAGAGGCGGTGACGTCGTTGACCTCGTCCGACAGCATCACGATGCGGTCGTTGAGCAGCCGGGAAAAAATATCATAACTGCGCTCCCCGCGGCTGGTCTGTTCGATGACATAGGGGACTAAACTCATGGTTGTATCGCTCCCTGTTATTATAGTATTTACAATGTTGTTTATAGTATTTACTCATCAGCCGTACAGTATGTTCACTCAACAATCTGCCGGCAAACCGTCTGTTGCCTGAATATCTTTTTTTACTGCATAAAATTCCCACAGTCAAGTATCGCCGCACATCTGATGGATTATTCAGCCGGTTATTCTGCCGGTTGCTCATCCGCCGGCGGGTCCAGGGCTTCCGCCGCTTCCTTGACCAACGCCATCGCTTTTTCCACCGCGGTATCCTTTTTCAGATCCTCATCCGAAATCAGCGTCTTGATCTTCTCCTCATCCAATCCGTATTGCCCCGCCAGCTTGACGTATTCCGCTTCTAACATCTCCTCGGTCACGTCGATATGCTCCAGCTTGACGATTTTTTCCAACGCCAGCCTGACCTTTACCGATTTTTCCGCCTGCGGCCGGAGGTTGCCGCGGAAGGTCTCCTTATCAAGACCCATATATTGCAAATAGGTTTCTAACTCCAATCCCTGGGCCTGCAGCCGGTGTTCAAAATCGTGGGCGGCGTTGGTGATGTTGTTTTCATACATCGCCTCCGGGATCTCCCCCGAGACCAATTCGGCCAGCCGGTCGGTCAGCTCACTCTCAAACCGCCGGTCGGATTCCTCAGCCAGCTTCTGGCCGCTCTTTTCCCGCAGATCGGCTTTCAGCTCTTCCAATGTATCGAATTCGCTGCAGTCCTTGGCGAAATCGTCGTTCAGCTCCGGCAGCTCTTTTTGCTTGATTTCATGGATCAGGCATTTGAAGACCGCTTCTTTACCGGCCAGCTCTTCGGCATGATAGTCCTCCGGAAATGTGACATTGACCTCGAAGGGCTCCTCCGGTTTGTGGCCGACCATCTGCTGCTCAAAGCCCGGGATAAACTGGCCGGAGCCGAGAATCAGCGAATGGTTGTCGCCTTTACCGCCCTCAAAGGCGACGCCGCCGGCGAAACCCTCGAAATCAAAGATGACGGTATCCTGCTCCTCCGCCGCCCGGTCGACCGATACCAACCGGGAGCCGCGTTCCCGCAGCTTTTCCAGCTCGTCGCCGATCTGCTCCTCGGTCGGTTCGGCGGAGGGCTTCACCGCTTTTAAGCCCCGGTATTCCCCCACGTCCACCTCGGGTTTTACCGTGATGACCGCTTTGAATACCAGGCCTTCCTTCCCGATGGATACCACATCGAGATCGACCTTATCCTCTATGTATTCGTACCCGGATTCCTTGATCGCCTCATCCATCGCGCCGGGATACAGATCGTTGGTCGCGTCCTCATAGAATACGTCCGCGCCGAAGATCCTCTCCACATACGGGCGGGACGCCTTGCCCCTCCGGAACCCCGGAATGTTCATTTTCCCGATATTTTTCCGGTAAGTTTTGGCTACCGCCGCTTCAAATGCGGCGGCGTCGATCTCCACCTCCAACTCCAGCCGGTTGGGGGTCTCGGTCATCGTTGCGGATTTTAACACCATGCTTTTTTCCTCCAGATTTTTACGGTTTTGTTATATTATCGCTTTATTATACCACAATTCTTTGTCGAGTTCCAGCGGTTTTTGTAATTTCTTTAATTTTTTTATTAAAAAGTTCGCCCGATTTACTATGTGATATTGGTAAACGGCTTGGCATTTTCCCAAATATGCTCGATTTGCGCGCGGTACCGTTCAAACCAGATGCCGTGTTCTTTGGTCAGCATGACCGACGGGCGCTGGCTGGACGAGGTGTCATAAAATGTGTGGAAAGCCGTTATGACGCCGGAGGGTAAATCCATATCGGCCGCGGCAAAAAACGCCGGCATAATAAAATCTGCCATCCGTATTTGAATGGGGTTCCCGCTTTCAGCGGTGGCCAGAAGCTCCATAAATCCGGTTGTGTCATCTTCATACCTGCTTTTGCTGCGCAGGTTTTTATAGTATTTCTGCAAGGATCTGTCCCGCAGATCCGTCAACAATAAGCGGATAGAGAGGTCCGCGCTGCGCCGCAGGAGGTCGGATTTAAATCCGGACAGGGACACATTGGACACGCCGCTGATAAACAGGCTGCTCTGCGCTTTTTTTAGTATCAGCTCTCCCAGGGATATCCCGATATTCTCCCTTAAATCAATCTGCGGCAAAAGCGGCGGCCTGGGGCCTTTACTCTTCAGCCACTGTGATAATTCATCCGCGGCGTTCTCCCTGTTTAACACCACATGCTTGATACCGGAAAAATCACTGGCAATGTCCGGATTGCCAATCAACACGATGCAGGTCCGTTCACGGCCTAATTTCCCGGTGAAAAGTCCGTATTCAAACAGGACATTGGCCCGCACGGCGGGGACTTTTTTGCCGCGAATGATGCGCTCGTCGTCTTCGCTGAATACAAAAACAGCCGCGTCCACCCTGCCGGCATTCGACTCCAAATCTTCCACGTGCGTCTTGCCGACATGGAACAGCCCCGGCTCAGTCCAGAGTAATGGTTCATACCCTGAATTGCGCAGCAATTCCGCGACGCCCTGGGCGTGAGAGATGGATTCGGTAGAGCTTCCGATAAAAATTTTCAACCTTTTTCAGCTCCCTGTTATTGAATTTCCGCCGGACAAACTACCACGCGCCAACCGAGAACAGATATCCGGTACTGTATTTGTCACAGCCTTCAAAGAACACTTCCGCCGTCCAGTATTTTTCCGGGTAGGGAATGTTCACGCCGTCGCCGAGGATGATGTTGCGGGTGACGTCATACATCGCGTCGCTGTCGAAGCCCTCGCGGGTGTGCATGGCGGCCATATCGCCGGAGAATTTTGCCAGCGCGAAACGCGAATAATATGGCGGGCCCGCCGCGGAGACGTCGTGGGGCACAAAATCAAATACGAGGAATCCCTCCGGCACCGGCGCGCCGGCACTCATAAACCGCCCCCAGACCCCGTGCCACGGGTGGTCCACCGTCAGGCCGTAATGGTGCATAAACAACAGGTCATAGTCAAAACCGGATTTGTACGCCGCCATGTCATCCAGTGTTTCTGTCATGGCTCTAAGTCCTATTTTCTTTTTGGCATAGTATTCCTCGTCTGTTTCGCTGTGGAAGCTGCTGTCTTCCATGCCGATAAACCGCATGGCGGGCATTTCGCGGTATTCAAAGTTTTCGACCTTGAAGCCCTTCTGCTGCCGCTTTACCGAATCCGGCATGAACAGCGTCCACTGCACCGAATCGTCGTACTCCTTCAGCCGGCGCAGATAGTCCGCGGCCTTTTCGCGGATAGAGCGGTCTTTCATGGCGGAAAAGTCCGCAAGCGCCGGGTCGACCGCCTGATGCAGCCACAGATCCGAGGTGTGGGCGCCCGGAATCGCCGCGGAAATCCGCTCCAGCGCGGTGAATACCGCCGGGTTGACCACGCCGGGATATTGCACGTCTAACTTTTTTAAGTATTCGCATAGCTGCCAGCGGTAATGGCCGAACAGCAGCAGGCCGCATTGTTTGATGTATTGTTCGTTTTTTCCGAATTGATCCTGGTCCTGCCACTGCGCGTCATCTAACAGCCAGTCGGCCATCCGGTCAAAGGCGTGCTGGTTGATGTATATCTCCTGCCCCTCCGCGACAACGGGGCGGTGATAACAGCGGTAGATATGCGCCCACTCGGCAAGCCGGGTATACGCCGCCGCGCCGGTCAACCGCTCACCGGTCTTTTCGCCGGCAAAAAGCAGTCCGGCGCATTTTTCATGCCAGTCGGTATTATAAAAATAGTCTTCGGAATCATGCCTTTCGCCGTTCGGCGGCCAGTATGACCGGGTGTAAAGACCGTTTTCATCATAGCCCGCAATCAGACAGGACATCGGCTGTTTT
>Ga0123353_10007403_pt1 | contig 14822 bp, 18 predicted proteins | sample TergutLab28metaG_3_FD_92763 | JGI IMG/M metagenome (GOLD analysis project Ga0123353, IMG submission 92763) | Labiotermes labralis P3 segment gut microbial communities from Petit-Saut dam, French Guiana - Lab288 P3 | ecosystem: Host-associated > Arthropoda: Insects > Digestive system > Gut ... | reverse complement strand
CGTTAACGGTTTCTTCATCGTACAAAGCAGATACTTCGTCGATTTCCTGTAAACGCTTGCGCTCGTTTGCGATCGCCTGTTTGCCTGCGTCACCGCTCGCGTCGTTGCTCAGCTCCGCGGAAGCGGCAGCATGAGCCTCGGCTATGAGTTGCGTAGCGAGCTCGGGGTTTTCTGCTTTAAGCTCTTCCAAATTTTTTGCCATCGTTATGCCGTCCTTTCTGTCGTCGGACTGAGCCGACTGATTTTTGTTTATCTCCTCGTCAGCAGGTTTATCCGCTGGCGGTTCGAACACTGGTATGTTCTCCATGAAGCTGTGCATAAAATTTTCAGGGATATGCATAGCGCGACCGTTGACATAGAGCATGCTCTTGTCGGCGGATGCTGCAATTTTGATTTCCTTGCTATCCTCCATGAGTTCGTCAGCAAAGCCTTTTTCAACAGCTTCTTCACCGGTCATGTAGGTTTCATCACCCATCAGTTTCAGGATTTCCTCTTTGCTCATGTTTGTTTTCCGGACGTAAGCAGATGCGATCGTTTCATCTACCGTGTCAAGAAAACCTGCAACCTCGCGCATATCATCAGCGTTCAGCCATGAAAACCACAAGAACACGCAAGCCTTGTGGATCATCACTATGCTTGCTTCATTTACCTTAACCTTGTCAGCTGCACACATAATGAAAGAAGCGGCTGACATAGCCACTCCATCTACGATCACTGTAATTTCCGCTTTAAGCTCCCGCAGCCTGTTATGAATAGGTAGTGCAGCATACACATCACCGCCCACGCTGTGCATTCGGATGGTGATCGTTTTCGCTCCCTCGAGCTCCTTGAGGTCTTTCATAAACTCGTCCTGAGCAATGAAATCACCCTCCATTTTTTCGTTGGTACGCCAATCTCTAGGCCAGTTTTTTACTACTGTGCCATACATGGTTATATCTGCATGAGAGCCGTTGGACATAACCATTGCATAACACTGACGCTCGATGTTAATGCTAAGATTCTTCGTACTGAACACGTTATTCAGGATCTTCGGTATGTTAGATATTTTCGCCATTTAATAACCCTCCGATTCATTTCCGCTGCCCTCGTCGGCGCTACCCTCATCGTCCTGCAAGGATGTCAGGATAGTGCCACCGCCAGCGTCCTTGAGCTTTTCGTTTTCGCGTTTTAGTTGCTCCACATTTTCTTCCCAATCACCGCCGCCAAGTTCGGTTGTCACTTCTTCATGTGTCTTGAATGCGTGATCGACCGTCATGATGGCAGCCTTGATTTCTTTCGACGGATCTATCTGTCCTTGCACCGGTCCGATCCAGCGAGTCTCACACCACGCATCACGTATAAGCGGGTCTACAAAAAAGCCCGGCGCTTTAATACGGCCGAGCGCTACCGCTTCGCTCAAGAACATCTCGTAGACAAGCTGTGGAAAATCGTCTACAAACCAAGAGCGATACATCCTGATCGCTTCCCACATTTCGAGCAATGCAGCTCTCGACGCGGAATATGAACGGTTGTATTCTTTTATTAGGACATCGTGCGGTATCTCAAGCGCGGCGCCGATCAGCCTACACAGTGTTCTAATAAAATCGTCAAAGCCGGTATTCGGGCTTGTTGGCTGCCCAAACTCAACGTCCTCGTTTTCACCAAGATGTATGACAGATCCCGGTCCCATTTCGTATTCGTTTGGGTCGTCAGATACTTCGCCATCACCCTCGGTCGGGTTCATCGCGGGTACACCGACAACACTGCCGGCACCCACTTCTCCAATAGGCATTTCTGACAGGTCTGATTCCGTCTTTATCCATGCGCTGAAGAAGCTCTGGATCAGCGCAGCCATCAACTCGCTTTCTGTGTACCTGCGTATCTGCAGGAGCGGTTCGATAACTTGTGCTAAATAAGTAACACCCCGATACTGTTCGGGGCGTTCAGAACTCATTATGTGCAGTATGTTTGGCAGTCCGGTCAACTCACCGTGCGCTTCAACTCGCGTCCACACAGCATCTACTGTAGTGAGTTCGTTAGGGTACGTGTTCCGGATATGGTATGCAACAACCATACCGTTTTCATCGACCTCAACACCATCATAAACTTTGTTGCCTGTAGTCTTATTTGTGCCCTCGGTATTCAGGAAATGGATTGATCCACTTTTAAAATCGTCCGGAGTACTAACCCGATCGGCTTCAATGATATGCAATCGTAAAGTGTACGGTTTAAACTTGGTTGCTTTGTATCGTTTTATTAACACAAACACATCACCGCTCGTAAGCCAGGATAATATCGCGAGCTGCTGCATGCTACCAAAATTATTAATACCCAGAGCATCACAGTTTTCTTTTTTTGATGCCCACATCTTAAATTCGGCTTCTGCTTTTTTCTGCCATTTGATCGCAGCCTCACGAGACAACCCAAGCACATCACAATCAATACTGCTTTTAAGCCTAAGACCAATCCCGACACATTTAGTGTGCAGTGTTTTAATCGCCGAAGCAGCTATCGGTGCTGCCATATATAACATGCGTCCACGCTGTCGCAGAGTGTGGTTATTTTGGTCTATATCCTCGCTCGGGGATCCTGATACAGCGTTAAAGCTTTTCAGCGCCCTCCTGAACGTACTTGCACCGGCATCGCTATATCCCTTATTTTTAGGAGATCCCTTTGCTCTGACAGTCACCTTTTTCAAGTTTCATCAGCTCCTTTTGCTATGAAAAATACCGCCTTTCGGCGGCTGTTTAGCGGCTTGTAGCATATAAGCCTAAGCTTGTTGTGTCTTGGTTAAATATCGCTTCCGCCATCTTCGGGCGCAGTATTTTGATTTTCCTTTGTTTTTCATTGGCTGCTGCATCTAACTCTGCGAGCGTTGTATACATTACACCGTCAGAGTCAATAGCATTCCATTTTGTACCTATTCGCTCCGCTCTCATAGCTTGGTTGACTTGGCAATCGTACCACCTGAACCACCGCTCACATCGCCTGACCTCGAATCTCGCTGAACGCTCCTGTGGAGTTTCATCAGGAAATCTGCCGGGCTTATCTATCGCGGTTATCATACCGTTATCGTAGGTGTAGCTATTATTCTCAAAATCAAAATCATAGTCCACCTCAATGTCGTACGGTGAGTATTTTATGTTGGAATAGCCAACAACCTCTCCGTCAGCTACTTCGATATATACTCTCATTGTGCGTCACCTCCCAAGCGAATTACCTCTGTGATATTTCTGCTCACATTATCGCCCCATCTAGCCGAAACAATGTTGTCACTATATTCGGTGGATACGTACCATATATGGCCGTCAGAAACTATCTTTGACCGATCAACACCAACGCTAATCAAAAAACTGTAAAGAGTGAAATTATACGAACAATCGCTTAGTTCATCAAACGAAATGCTCATGTAGTTGCTTCCGTTCCACATCGCCTTGAATATATGTAACGTAGTTGAACGCGCGAATCGTATCGCATAGTAGTCTCCCAGCCTTAACGGTTCTGATAGTTGTGCCTGTGAACTGTTTCCGCTGAATATGACCTTGCCAAACTCACTGCCAGTTCCATCTAAACCATGTGTCCCGTCTTTCCCATTTGTCCCATCTTTTCCATTCGCCCCGTCTTTTCCGGGTGAACCGTCATTGCCATCTCGACCATCTGTGCCGTCCCTGCCGTTTTCACCATTCTTGCCGTCTTGACCATTTGTTCCATTTTTGCCATCAGCTCCCGCTTGACCGTCTTTTCCATCAACACCGTCGCGCCCATCTTTACCATCGCGACCGGGAGCGCCTTGCTGCACCCACAATCGCCATTCCGCTAGGTCTGCGTTCGGTGGTACTTGTGTTTCATCGACAACACAGGTATACCCGTGTCCGGTATCTAAAGATATGGCAACATCGTCTCTGTAATATGTGTTTCCCTCGACATGCAGCCCCCGGTACTCGATATTCAAGACCGCGTTCTGACCGTCTTTTCCGTCGCGTCCATCGACTCCGTTAGCACCGTCGCTCCCGTCTCTGCCGTCACGACCGTTGATACCATCGACACCATCCCTGCCAGCAACACCATCAGTACCATCACGACCGTGTTGTCCCGGCGATCCCTCGCCATCCTTGCCGGGCGGTCCGGGTGGTCCGGGCGGTCCGGGTATCTGCACCGCCCCCTTATCCAAGGCGGTTTCATTTGTATGTGCTTTGGCTACTGCTAATGTTATTAAATCCATATCTCACGCCTCCTACTGTGGTACCCAAATCTGGTTTTCTCCGTCGTATATCCAGACTTTTCGTGTGTCAAATTCATAAAAGTCAGAACCGTTCCGATCTGGATCCAGAATAGGTTTTACGTCCGTTGATTTTCCTCTGTAACTTTCGTATACAGTTTTGCTAGGACAGCCTATATTCTTCCGTGATGTCATTAGAGATATCATTTACATTTCCTCCTGTGTTATATATCCGGACTGACGCGGCAGAGAAAGGAGCCCACCCTGCCGGTCAGGCCTTGGTAAAGCTCAAGCGTCCCCGCAGAGCGAATACCTATTACCAATCGCGGGGTATTATTCCGACTATCTTCCGTGACGCTTGCCCCTCTAACATCGCCTCTAAAGATGTAATGATCTCCTCGATTCTCAGTATCTCTTTAAGCAAGCTCGATAAGTCATAATTGACAAGTTCTCTGCCCTCGATTTTAAAGCTCTTGACACCACCGCCCTCAATCAATGACAGCTGCGCGTCCATGAGCTTTTCTAAAATTTTTGTCCAGTATTCAAGTCTCTCCTGAATCCTTTGGCGTCTCGCTTCTGACATTTTTGCCATACTGATTCACCTACCAATCGTCAAATTGTTTGTTCACTGCTGAACTTTTCCTGCGCTTGACCTTTTTCTTTGGCTTCGTGGCGGCTACGACGCTCTCTGTCGGTTTTACTTCTATGCCTCTTTTCAGGCGTTCTGCTATCTCGTCCAGATCCGCATGGAGTACTTTTCGAGCTGCAAGCGCGTAGTTCCGACAGTCAAGAGCTTCGTTTCGTTCATGCCCTTCGATTATTTCCCACGACCACGGCTGTTTCAGTTTTTTGTTGTAAACATTACGCTCAGAGAGTAGCTTGTGGAAGTAATCCGGACCGTAATCATCGCGTTTCGGAAAATGGCAGTACCGCGATCCGGGGGTAAGTACTTTCAAATTGTCCATGATTATTTTTTTGCCCGCAGAAACTCCTATGTCATAGCGCCAACATTTACCGATTACTACCTTTTTCTTTTCGCGTTCTACCGTAATGTTCTGTTGACGCGGAGCAGTAGTGTATGGAGCAAAGTAATCCTTGCTGCCGGCTATCGCAAATACTTTTTTATTGATTCGCTTGCGGCATTGGCTTCTGACGTCCTGAGCAAAGTGTCCTTGCTCGTCAACAAAGCTCATGCTGACCGTCAAGCCGATTCCACTCTTGAAGCGGAGCGTCCGATCAAAGACACGCCTGTCGAGTTCTTCCCATGTTTTATCATCATCGGGCTTACCGAAAACGACACCGTACTCCAGACCCCACGTTTCACCAAAATGACCGTGGCCGAGCAGTTCATATTCAAAACGATCATCTTGTGTGTCGACTCCCGCAGTAATGACAAGCGGTCCGTCCGGCATATCCGCATCTTCGGGATATTCCTCGCGGCGCTTCATCAGGCTTTCCTCGCCCTCGAGATCTCCGCGGTTTTCCCACAGCTCCCCGAAGCGGGTGTTATAAACGACCTGCAGCTTTTCCGCGCTGCCGATCGCGTATAAGTACTCAAGTATCGTGCTCTCCCATGTAGCCCATGGGCTAACAAAAGAATTAAGCCAAAAAGAACGGACGCCCCTTTTGTAAGCGTCCGGATTTTCTGCAACCCACTCTGCAGGGCGCTTCTTTATTTCCTGTTCTGTCGACACGCATGCGCAGCCCGGGCATACATGCCAAATCTCGGTAACTGCAAAATGCTTTTTGTCTTGAACAACTGTTTCCACTGTTTCATAGCGAATATCTGTAAACTTTATATCGTGCTTTTCTTCGCAATGCGCACATGTGATCTTCCATCTTTCCATCGTTCCCTCGAGGTATGAATCCTCAATCGCGCTTGCACCTTTTATCGTAGGTGTGGAAACCTCTACCGCTTTTGCGTTGTAGAATGTTATCTGTCTAGCCATCGCCAACTTCCAAGGATCACCCTCATTTCCCGCAGACGTTGCCCATCGGTCGCGCTCGTCACCGATAACGTATCTGATTGGCTTCGATGCCAGTGAATGTGCTTCAGTCGATCCGCAGAGAGTAAGGATCCCGCCAGGGTACATCTTTTGCAATATCGTGTTCGTGCTGTCGCGCCGTTTTGGATCTGCAACCTTTGCGTTGAGAGTCGGGCTGTCCCGGATCATTGTAGAAATGCGTAGCTTAGAGTACTCCCTTGCATCACCGTTGGTTGGGTGTATAAATAAAACACTCCCCGGATCCTCGTCAATGATGTACCCGAGTATGTTATTTTCCATTTCTGATTTGCCGATCTGCGAGGATGATACAAAAACAATGCGGCGGATTTTTGGATCCGTGAAGCAGTCCATCACCGCCTTGAGATACGGTGTCCGCGCAGTTCTCCACGGTCCGGGTTCTGCTGAAGCTTCCGACGATAACCGGCGCCGTTTATCAGCCCATTCGGTAACGGTCAGATTTTCGGGCGGCTTCATTGAAGATCGCAGCAGCCTTGTCAAAAGCTCTTGTGCTTTCCGCTGACCCTCGCACAGTTCTCTGACAATAGCTTCTTCCTTTTTTTTAGATGTCATCGTCGACACCGTCCTCAACATTATCCCAGTTAAGACGTTCGCGTACGAGCTCCTCATACTTCTTTGCATCGTATTTGTAATTTGTCATTTCCTCGAGTAACAGGCAGACCTCCGCATGGATGCGCTCGGAAGCTTCTGCCGGATCTGAAATATTTGACATGTCGATCGCAAGTCTGCCCGGCAACGCAAGAATCATGTTCCGCATTGAAAATAGCAATTCAGATACAAGATACTCTATATCATCAGCGCGGTGCATCTTGCCCATGAGTTCCTTAGCTTCAAGCCCCGCTTTGATCGCTTTCGCTTTTTTGAAACTGATTTCAGCATCGTTCCGCGCCTTAAATTCCGGACTCAATGCTTTTTCCGAAGCTTCCTTAACTCGCGCTTCAAGGGTTTTGCAATATGCATTTACAGTCGCAACATCGTCAAACATTTTTCCGTACGGAGTACTGCGCTGTGATATCGAACCTTGACTTTTTAGTTGCCCTATCCACTGGTTACTTTTTCCGATCATTGCGCAAATGTCCGCAGTTTTTCTGTAAACGGGCGTGCCTGCATCGTGAATGTAGACAGCGCCATCAAGTATTGTAGCTACTTCTTTTACTTCTTGCGCCGCCATCTGATGCTCCTTTCAAATGTCACAAGTTAGGTCGATTTCAATTAAAGTACATCGAAAAAATGATTTAGAATATAAGCAAGAATTGGGGTCGCAGAGCCCGCATGTTCGTTTTTGACCCCTCACAGTACCTTTTCGATGTGACAATCTCATGTACTATAGAGGCGATTCCCTGCGTTCTGCGCAACGTTCTTTGTCTGAGTGCGTACACCCGAGACAGAACTACTTATGCGCTCCTGCGTTAAGTACGTGGCTGTCCCGGGTTGTTTCTTCTCTGCCTATATGTATGCGAGTGCTTCGGCTTTGCTGTAGGTAGTTGTGTCCTTGCACATCATGGCCAGGAAGTCGTCCTTTGTGAAGTCTGACAGTCTGAATACTTCTTCCGGTTTCATTCCCAGTTGCTTTGATATTTCCTTGACACTTTTTCCCTGCATGAATAAGCTCGCTACGATTGCTTTCATTGGTTCGAGCAGATGAGTGCCGCGTGCTCTGTTATGTGTGATGGTCCCGTACATATCCTCGGCTTCATCGGCGTGGTCTACTATGACGATCGGGACGCGACCGTTTAGCTTTGACAGTAATGGTTCCTCGCCTGCGACAGTCCAGCGGTGAAAGCCGTCGATGATAGTCATGTCCGGACGTACCACGAGCGGGAGTGTCCAACCGTTGGTCAGTATGGATTGTGTTAACAGTTTCAGGTTCTCTGCTGAAACTTTGTTTGGGTTGTAATTATTTGCTTTAAGTTTGTCGCGCTCCACCCACATGAGAGTATTTAGCGGTGCAAAGATGTCATACTCTGGCATCATGTTCACCCCCTCTCTTGTGCTTGCGAAACGTCTTAGCGTATTCAGCATAAGCAGAGTAGATGTCCATGTTGATAGCCCGGAGCGTACGTAGCTTCGGGTCGCCGGCAACGAGCGCGTCATGCATCTTGCGATAGTCGCGCTGCCGTGCGATACCGTCATGACGTAAGAACGCCTTGCGGTACTGTTCGGCTACAGTCTTGGTGAGCGGTGTGGTGAAATGTTTGTCCGGCTCTTTGAATAGCATCTTGACAACGAGTGCTTTGAAGTCTTTTTGATCCTCCTGTTTACGACGTTGCCCGGAACTCCTGCGGTAGAGTTCGGTGTCCCAGTAGAGCGTAGCCAGGTATGCGTTCGGTTCTCGCCTTAGCACTCGCTCCCATAAGCCGGGTTCGTATTTCGATACGTGGATGATGGATCCAATGCAATCGACAGAGAACAGCTGCGAGATCCGGAGCGCGTTCTTTGTCACACCTACTTGATACATCCACATGTAAACGATCGGAATGTCGACGTTGTTCTCCTTGAGGTAGAGCCAAACATCGGTCGAACTCCAATCGTAGATAGGGTAGATGAAATTCTTGTTGGTAATGCTGCCCTTGGTCCCGAGGTTAAGCTGTGCCATATACTGAAGCCGTTGGACACTTTCAGATGCACGTACTCCGACGAGCATGATCCCGTCCATCGTCACCTTAGGCAGAAACGATTGATAGTTGTCGAGTCCGGGACGTAGTGATGGATGATTCCTGATCGCGAACGGTGGCGGTTGCCGCACCCACACGTCTGACTTTGTGCTATCCCAACATGTATAACTCTCGTCCGATGTGAGCTGATTGTATGCAGAGAAATGTTTTACCTCGATGCAATACCAAAAGAACGTAGCGCCTGCGAGTATGAACCGTTTGCGCCAGTCCTCTACTATTTCGATAACGCTGCCGTACATCGCTTCTTCGTCGATAAATATGACGGTCAGCAGCTTTGGGTCTATCTCGCCGGCACGGATCAGCTTCAGGATAATGTCGGCAATGACAAGCGAATCTTTACCGCCTGAAAACGAATAGTAGACAGGCAGGTTATTGGAGAACACATTTTTGATACGCATACGCGCAGCGGTAACAACGTCCATCTTGGCAGCGATACGCTTTACAGCCATATCCGCTCACCACATTTCGGGCAGAGTACGAACTTGCGTTTCTCATCGTCAGCTGTCGGTGGTTCACCCGGTTCGACCTGCTCTGCAGCACTCGCTGCATCCGCTTCGCGCTCCTCGTACCGTTCGGCTGTCTGACGCATTTCATCAGCACGATCGTCCGGGACAAGCCCATATTCAGATATGAGCGCGTCAGCATCGCTGTGATCCATGATAAACGACTTGAGTATATCCTCATCGAAGCCGGGTATATCGAGGTCGTCTTTGAGGTCCAGAATAAACTCATCGAAAGCTGCCATGTCGTCAACACCGAGATCGAAGATACGGTTATCGGCCAGCATGAGCTTTTTCTTCTGTGCTTCAGTTAAGCCGGTAACGATATGACAATCTGCTTCAGTCCACCCGAGTTCTACGAGAGTTTGATGCAGACCGTTGCCGGCAAGCATGACGTTATTTTCGTCGATAACGATCGGCCGGATCTGTCCAAACATGGACACGCTGCGCTTGAATTCAACAATTTGCTTATCGGTATGCAACCGCAGGTTCTTCTCCGGGGAAACGAGGTCGGTCAGTTTCTTCTTCACTACTTTCATGCTGCCACCCCCTCGAGGAAATCAGCAGCACTCTTGAGCCTGTCCGCCGCGTGAGCGACGATGCAAGGGTCGATTGTGTAGACTTCACGCCAACCGTTTTCGATGCTCTCCGTCCATTGACGCGCCGGCCATGGGTGTGTACCGCACAGGTAACCGTTCGGCCAACCGTAGATAGGCGGGAGCTCAAGCTTATAATATGCGATATACGCTAAGATATGTTCATGAGTCCAGTCAGCAAGCGGGCTGTACCGGGTGATACCTGATTTTGTCGTGTAAAGATTGGTACCACGCCCGACAAAGTTACCATCAGCTCTGCGGCGCCCTAAAACCAAAATGTCAAGGTTTTGGTTCTTAAAGTACTCTGCCTGCACCTTGTGCTGAACATTTGAAAACCACGGTGCAGCTGTAGCACTGTCCTGTGGGAATAGTAACCGTGGACGTGCGGCAAGCCAGTCAAGGTCAAGACCTGTGTTGATTATCTCGCAACCTGCAGGTTTGTTATCTTCGAGCCATTGCATAAACTCCGGATATTCCAGATCGCAAACTGCGAGTACTGACTTTGTTATGCCGGCACGCTCACAAAGCGCACCAAGCACAATACTATCCTTGCCACCGCTCCACCCGTACGCAGCTGCTCTGTTACCGACTTTCTTTTTTATGTCGGTAATCGTTTCCGCTGCGAGCCGGTCAATCTCCGATCTGGAGACAAGCGACTTGATTTGAGCAACGGTGTCGAGCCACGCCTGGTTCGAGATCCTCTGTTTTCTTCCGAGTGGCTTCATGTGCTCACCTGCTTTCTTCTGTCGCGTAACGTCAGATAGAATGCGACTGCAAGCATGGAAAGCACAACCACTGTACGCGCGGTCGCCATGGCTGTCCAGATACCAAGAAAGCCCATCGGGATTATAAGTTGCCAGACCGCAAGCGCTACGATGTTAAGCGCAATGCCGAGTTTTCGGCCGAAGCAGATATAGATCGAGAACACGAACCCGGAAACGGTCGACAAGGCGACAAGTGAAACAAAGAACGCCTTTAGTGTTTCGAGTGCCGGATTGAACGTTGTCCAGGCTAACAGGAATGTGAATGTGAGATAGGCACCAAAGAGCAGGCCGCCCATGACGAACACGCGCCGGATCCTGATGCTTTTGGTGCCGTCCGGATTCTCGTCATTGTAATCGAAGATCTCATAGAAAAACGGGTACATGAACGCGCCCGGCAGGAGCAAGAAGAATCGTTCCGCGCCCATGCTGAGGCTTGCAGGTTCGAGGCCAAGTTGCAACTGTACCATGTTGCCGCGCGAAGCGATAATTGCAAGTACTGTCACGATTAAGCCGAAAGCGTACACAGCTGTCCATGATGTATGCCCGGTAAGCACGTTTCTGATCATGCCACGGATTATCAGTAACGCGACAAAGAAAATCATAAATGCAAAAGATAGCGCCATGCCGAAGTACTCTGTGAGCGGTGTCGGTGCGAATATGGTCTGTACTCCGCTTAGGTTAACCCAGAGGTTCATTATGCAGAGCAGGCCGAAGATGTACCGCATGGCTACTGTCCGGAACACAGCACGTATTTTAGGTACCGCATGGACAAGCAGCCCGAACACGATACACGCAAGCGTGTTTCCGGTAGCCCACATCAGGAAGGGGATTGTCCCGAAATTCTGCGCTGTCTGTATACCAACCATGAGCGAGCCGACACCGGCCCACGTAGCCGCTATCGACATCATGTAGAACACAGACGGTTTATCTTTGAAGCTATTGGTCAATTTTGAAAACATATATGTTTCCCTCCTTTTCGTTATGCCCGCTGCTGATCTGATGGCGTTTCAGTGACAGCCCGGTGCAAGACTTCGCGCAAAGGAGCGACGCGAAGCCAATAGCCTCCCTTCGTAAATAAAAATGACAGCCCGGTGCAAGACCGCGCTGCCAGCTATGCAGAATTTTACGAGATTAACGTTATCACACTGTATACGGGTTTGTAAAGGATACGGAGGGTAGTGTCGGGTAGTACCGGGTAGCGCCGGGTAGTAGTGGGTATTAGGGGGAAGCTCCGGCCTCGCTGGAATCACTCGTTTTCTCAAGATAGTTATAGCACAGTTTTTTTACTTTTTCATCATCATATTGACCTCCGAACACCTCGGCAACCTGCCACCATGTAGCGCCGCTGATGAATTTATATCGCAATGCAACCCTAACCCGATCGTCGTGGATGTTATCAATGAATTTTAGTACTTTGCGTTTTTCGCGTGTAATCTCGCCTTTGAGGTACTTGATGCGCTCCTTCAAATCTTCGATTTCAACGATTAGGTTACCGACTTTATTTTTTACGTCAGAGGGTTTGGAAACCCCGTACGTCATTTTATCATTAATGGTTTGCGCTCCGGGCTTGACTGCTTCCTGTAACGACAACAACAGCTCCTCTGCACGTTCTAACCTAGCCAATAGGGTTGCATATCGGGATATTTGTTTTAGCGTCATAGGATCCCCCTCGTTTGTACTTGAGCGTTATAGCCATCCTCCGCTCAAGAAGCTATGGGCAAATGGTCTTCTCTGCGGCATTAGCCTTGTGTTCCATCGTCCACCGCATAACAATGGCCATAGTGATTGTTTTCTACGTCTCCTGATCCGTCTGCATTCGTGCTGCTGATCCCTCGCAAACTCGATAAGGGCATCAACCTGTATCAGCGCTTCGGATAGCGGCGAGTCCTTAATCCAGAACCACTCGTCTTTGTTCCATACAAGATCTTTCATGATTGTCACCTATACCATGTCAGACGTAAACTCTTGATTCGCCGATGATTTGAAAAAGGTGCACGCCTGTAATGCTTTTAATACGCGCGGGTGCATTATCATTGTTTTTTCGGTCTCCACTACAAGAACGTCGTCTCGCGGAATTTTGGTAACACCATACCGTTTCAGCCATTTCTTATTAATGCGACGTTTTTTATGCCTCCGATTTTGCACTGTATACGACATTTCTTCGGTAGGGATTATATGGTAGCCGTATAACCAATACCTGCCGTTAGCAGTTACTACACGCTTTGTTTCTGTCATGTTTTCTGCCAGTTTATATAATTCGCTAAGAATATCAGCCATCCTTCGTGTCCTCCGAATACTTTTCACATAAGATTGTAGGTGTATTTGCATAGCCCGTTAATCTCACAGGATCAAGGGGAGGGTTAAGCAGCAATATAGTCTTCCCAGGGATTCGGACACGCTCATTTCCTTGCAGGCAATGTACTTCCGGAGTATCGTATCGACACGTTTGGCATTTAGTCATTAGCGCCCTCCCACCATTTGTCCTTGTAGTCTTCAGTGCTTTTTTTAAATTCTTCATGCAAGCTGACGACTTTTTCCGCCTCGTCTTTTGTCAAAATAGGCATCTCGAATGGTACGCGCTTATAATGCTCAAGCGTTTCTGCATCTAGCCCACACTCTTCCAGCAGCTCTATGTTGTGGCTCCACACTTCCACAATATGCCTTCTCCTGCATATGGCATCTATCAAATTGTTTAGTCTCGGATCACTTGACATCGTTTCACCACCATTTGTACCGGAAGCCCTGAAAGCCTCTCGCTTCGATTATTTCATCATGGTATTGCAAATCGTTCATGAAGATTATGCAGTTTGCGCTATGTGTTTTTCCAGTAGTTTCACACTTCTCTGTAGCATACATTTTTATATCCCAAATATTCATTGAATATTCAACACGCCCGTTCTTGATAAAATGTACTCTGTCACCGATGTCGCAGTCTTTTGGTCTCCTGAAGAACCACCAAAATACGGATCCGCCTTTATCAAGATAATCGCGGAGCACTCTTTTGTTATGCTCGTACCTTGCTTTTGAAACTGTTACGACAATGTCCATGTGTATCAGCCTTGCATCATATCCGCAGGTAACTCCTGAATAAGCGGAGCTCCCCAAGCCGTCTGCAGATTGCGTTTCATAAAGAGCGGAATATTTTTATCTTTGCAATCTCTAACAATGCCCTCGATCCACTCTCGTTCTGGGATAACTTTTCTCGATCCGGTTCCTGTCTCCGCTCCGACAATTACCCATCTTATGCGTCGCTCTGTAGTAATATCTACCGGTCCGTGCAACGGTTCTATTGATAGGAATGTGTTATAAGTCATCCACGCACACTCTCTATGAGCATTTTCCAGTTCCTTTTGTTTTGTGGCTGTAAATCCAAACCAGTAATTATCAGTTTTCGGCAACTCTCCATGCCTATATAGTGTCCAATACCGAGCAGGGTTTTTTGTAAGAAACAAGTATGTATGGTCATGAGCTTCTTCACAGGCTGCGAATACTTTATTGATCCAAAAAATGGGTACCCATTCTCCGAACATATCACCCATAGAACCAACAAAAATCCTGTGCGGTGTTTTTGTTTTTTTAAGATTGTCAAGTCTGTACAGGTGAAGCGTTGGATCGAACCCGAAAGGATAATGGTCACTGCGAAATTCTATTGGCACATGGAATCTTTTGCTAACCGCAGTTTCCGTACATAGCGGACTGTTAATCACATGCAGCCCTCCGGTCTCTTTTTCCGGGCTGCCGAACCTGTGCGTTATCCCTTTAGCATAGCAGTATCTGCAGTTCTTCAAGCAGCCGGTGATAGGATTCCATGACATATCCGTCCAGTCAATCTTCGTCTTGTTCATTGCTCTTTACCAAACCTTTCTCTGTCGATCTCGAAGTGAATGTGATTATCTCCGCAATGGTTGCAGTCGCCACCTTTTCTGAGGTTGTGCACACAGAAGAAACAAGTGTTTTCGTCATGTTCAATAATCGCTCGCTTATAAGTCTCAGCTAGCATTTCTGCGGCTTCCGTTCGTTCTCTCCATTCAACAATATTGTCCATGAAAGCATCTTGTGCAACTG
>Ga0123353_10007402_pt1 | contig 14823 bp, 10 predicted proteins | sample TergutLab28metaG_3_FD_92763 | JGI IMG/M metagenome (GOLD analysis project Ga0123353, IMG submission 92763) | Labiotermes labralis P3 segment gut microbial communities from Petit-Saut dam, French Guiana - Lab288 P3 | ecosystem: Host-associated > Arthropoda: Insects > Digestive system > Gut ... | reverse complement strand
CCCAGTGGTCTCTTTCCCTCCGGTTTCCCACCAAGACCCTATACACCCCCTCTCCTCACCCATACGCGCCACATGCCCAGCCCATCTCATTCTTCTCGATTTTATCACCCGCACAATATTGGGCGAGGAGAACAAATCATTTAGCTCCTCGTTATGCAATCTCCTCCATTCCCCGTTACCTCGTCCCTCCTAGGTCCAAATATACACTACTTAGAAAAACCTAAAGTTTCAAACCTTCAAAACTTACGTGACACTTTACGGTTACACTATATGTTTTTATTTTTATTTTTTAGGTTTTTCTGTTAATCAGTGTATATTTCTGTTTCCTTGCCCCCATCACAATTTTAAGTAAGGCCAAGGTTCAGCACTTGATTAAAATTAGGTTGGATTCTAGCCAGTTGTGGTCTACATACACAGAAATTAGTTGCATTTTCACCGACAAAATAAGAAAATATCCTGTTGTTTCAGGTTTGTTTGCGCCTCTGAATGACTGTGTTCTGTACTGTGAATAGTGCATAACCACACACAGTTTTGTCTGGGTGTTTGTAGAGTTTAGGCTGGTCAGAGGACTGTCTGTCAGTTGTGTAGTAGTTTCTTGGGGTATAATTACGTTCTTCTGTTTGTGTAGTGAATAACTGATCTTTTTGTGGTTTCCAAAACTCGATCTCATTTATGGCGTCTGATAACATTCCGAAGGATCCGATCGGCTGATAGATTCAGTAATTACACGCCAGCAGCTGTTGTTACGACATGCATTTCTTCGGGAATCTCGAAAATAATTCGCTACTATTTTGGAACAAAAACTATTTAGAACACTTGGCAAAAAAAAAAAACCTTTGTAAGCCATATATATTCCCGATTTTCGAGGTGATGAAACAAAGGGGGGTTTACCCGTGTCATTATTTGAAAACTGCTGGGTGTATTTTCATAAAATGTTATACTGGATTTACGTACCCATCCCCGCGAACTGTTTTACGCTATTTCTACGACAACATCAAAATGTGACATTCAGAACCGAAGCATTAACATACACAATGTTATGTTTACCGTTCATAAAGTGCTCTTGTACAAAATGCGAAAGTCTGTTGGTTTCGTTTCTCTACACAACTCTTCCTAAGCTAAAACCTAAAACCCATCCTCATGCAGCAGAGTGCTTCTTCAGAATTCGAGTCACTCAAATGGTCAAGAAATGTACTGTACCTCCTTTCATACTAACCGAAGGTTCATTATCTTTTTCACAACAGTCCGTCACAGGAACATATTACATTTAATCGAACCACAACTCACAATTCGCATCTGGTTCTCTGTCTACGAACTGGTCTCTTCCCTTCCGATTTTCAGACCAGTGTTAAGCGTATTTCTCCTGTGTGCTACGTAGTTCACTCATCTGGCCCTCCTTTATTTGAACATCCCAATAATATCTGACGCAGAGTAAAAACTATGACGCTGTTCATTATCGCATTTTTACTTCTTCCGTTTGAGGCCCCAATACTTTCCCTCATATCCTTCCTCGAACACGCTCTGTATCTATGTACACAATTCTGTGAGCACTTAACCCTCTCCCCTCAATGTGGTGTATTCCTACTGGGGTAGCGATAAGAGAGGCATGACACCGTTTCCCTATGGAGGTTGATGGAAGCCCAGAGAAAAGGGCCGTGACTGAAACTACATGAGATGAGACTTCAGCTGCTGTCTGTCACCAGAGACAGTAAAAATTAGCAGCACTCTCAAACATGCTTCAAGAAGCCCCAAGACCCAACCCTAGGCAGACGTTATCGGACATCGCAGTAAAGTGCCATCCAGAAAAACCACGCTTTCCTCTTAACGCCCTCGTCTTGTCAGATTTGTTTTTCCAGTCGGAGTGCAGCCAACACGTGGCAAGCGTACAGCCAACACACATTGTCGTATCCAACATCGTAATAATCCTATCAAACTACTCAGGGTTTATTTAATTACATACACCAACATATGCATATGTATATATATATATATATGCATGTGTCGGTGTGTGTAATTAAATAAACTACAGAATGCACGGTGCAACGGCAAAAATAAAATTACACAAGGTTTATTTCTATAATAAAGTAAATATGTGAATCTAACCATCCGGCCGCACTATGGTCCTGGGGTCGACTCAGTCTCTAACAGAAATGACTATCAGGAATATTTCCTGGCGGGTAAGATGGCCGGTGCGTAGGGCTGACAAATTTATCACTTTCATGTTCAGACTGTCTTGAAATCGGGGAGTTTCAACCTCATGGAACCCTCAGGGCCTGTCCAGGCGTGTACAGACATTGCTTTACCTTTACTTTTACCTTTACCTACGTGAATCTAACATGTTGGTAGTATCCGTATCTTGCTTGAGTTTCATTCGGAAAGCACCCCGTTCGAATGCCAGCCGGAAAACCGTTTATCTTGGCTGAGATATTTCGGGATTTTACCTCGTCTCCTCAGGCGAATGCCGGGAAAATATTTTAATTGCGCCATCAAAATTTCCTTCAAAATATTTTTCAATTCATCATTAACCGATGATCCTCCCATCTGTGCTACAGTCTCAGAATATGGCAGCGTCATAAAATAAACCACCAACACAAAAACAGTTGATAATGAAGCGATTATATCAGTTGTAATAATAATAATAATAATAATAATAATAAAATATATAGATGATTTTATGAATTGTCAACAAGAATGGTAAGTACATGCTAGAGGGTAGCGTTAAATAAAGAGAAATTCCTTCAGAATGCATGAGCTGTTTGGTCCGTTAGATACAATGTGCCATAAACTGATTCGAATCTACAAAGACCGGCACTGTACCAAGTTTCATACAAGACTATCAAACTGCAAGTCAGGCGCGTTTCCAAAACCACTGTTGCAGTCGAGTAGCGATAAGTATTACATATTCCGAGTGTGTGTGTGTGTGTGTTATCCAGCATGCAAAGCGCTTGAGCCGTATTACACGTACATTGTTATCTGTGGCCTATCTGGCTCTACCATATTTTACCACATTATCTCAAAAAGGCCACGACTTTCGAAAAAAAAAAGTTACTGAACGTCAAAAAGCGTGTTTGGTTTTCTCTGCAACTTATGTCTGAAAAAGTTTCATTCTAAGAAGAATTGAGCGTGATGTTACGATAATTGCACACAGGTCCGCGAGTGCAGAACCTGATCAGTGCTGTACCCGATCAGTGCTGTACCCGATCAGTGCTGTACCCGATAAGTGCAATACCCGATCAGTGCTGTACCCGACCAGTGCTGTACCCGATCAGTGCAGTACCCGATCAGTGCAGTATTCGATCAGTGCAATACCCGATCTTCTTGTCAAATTGTAATGAAACTTCAACACTAACGACAGATTTTCGAGAAATAATCAAATATCAAATTTCATAAAATTCCGTCCAGTGGTAGCCGAGTTGTTCCATGCGAGCGGACAAAGACAGACAGACAGACATACATAATGAAACCTATATTCGATTTTCGAAATTTTGCGAACGCGCTTAAAAAAGTGGACCTTAAAGTGAAACAAATTGCATAGTTTGAATGTTCAATTCAATTTAACAATGAAAAGTTCCATGTTTTGTACTCATCGTCAAGAATCACTAAAACTACCAATAAAGGAACGTAATAATCTATGCATGTGGCATTATACACAGGCTTGGTGGGAAAACCTGCAGGCAAGAGACAGCGTAGAGAGTGCAGGCGTAGACTGGAGCATTATTAGTACGGATCCTACGGAAATAAGATGGCGAATTGCGGAGTGGTTTCATCCGGTTCATGATACGGACAAGTGGCGATATTTGAACACAGTAACGAAACCTCGGGTTCAATAGGATGCGGGGTGTTTGTTAATAAACCAAGTACTTCTTCAGTACTCAATGAGAACTCTGCTTCATAGCGTCAGCTGATCAACTGGAGGGGTTGCGAGAGGTGTGCACCCGGTAACTTTCTTTGGGGCTGACCCTGAGGCTAAATATAGGCCTAATTTATGTTTGATTTTAAAAACTGAGTTATAAAAATCAAGTCGTAATTATCACTATAACAAGATTTTGTTAGTAACTGCGTTTATAGCATTATATAAACACGTTAGCATTTACATATATTATATAAATTATGTTTATATTTTATTATATTTCTTATTATATTTGTATTTATATTATTTAAATAATTCATATAAATACAAAACACGTTCCCTCACTCGCTCATGTAATTGAAATCGCAAGATCCAATATTTTTGGTTTATTTAATACCATTTAAGACGCCACAAGTTTTTTCTTCCATTTTCACAATTCTCATGCACTAGTCATCAACTGATTTCAATGTCTTTTTTCGGATGGAGTGTAAATCACGTGAAACATTCCATATCATCGTGTCTACAAAATCTGTATTTTTTAAGTTTCGATTGTGGAGGGGGGAATGCAGCCCCCCCCCCATGTCAATGCTTCTGGTTCACTATAACGAAGTTAACAATATTCACAACAGCTACAATACTTTTGACCACATGAATAACCTCCAGCTGCTCCTAAGGAACTCTGCCCCATTATCTAACGTCCCCAAATCTCAGGCTGCTGCTAATTCGAGGATCATGGCCGCTAACCGATCCTACATCCAGAAGACGATTATTGCTACGTGATTATTGTAAACAGTAATACGTGGACAAGGCCATACTGTACATGTCTGCTCTAGAACTGAACCCCAGCCACTATCACACGAACTGATCTGATTACGTCACGTATTACAACGTGTGTCATCTGCATGCATTAGGACGAGCCTGAGTTCAGAGGGTTGTCAATGTCCACAGGAATTAAACTGGGGGAGTGTCCGGTCAGCGGCGGCCGTCGATCAGATATGATGACACTCCGAAACATGCGTGGCGCAGCTGCTGACATCTATCTCATCTTCCGGCTGAACAAAAACAATGCAATTTATACGCGGGTGTCAGTAGTTCGTGACGAATGATTGATGATTACCATCCAGGAAATAAATGTATCCTGAAACAGGGGGGCTGTTTTGCGAGTAGTAAGATGTCGGTCAGTCTCAGTCAGTACGGTGACTAAGTATAATATGAATGACCTGAGTAGCAATGTTAGATTCACAGCAGGGAAGGAGATGTTTCAGTTCATCACTTACTGCAGACCGGCTGTGGAGCGAACTAGTCTCTTATCCAATGGACAGGCTAAGCGGCCGGAGCGTTATGCTATCTACTCACATCCATCTAGTACCGAAAGTTATGAACCACTGGAGTTGTGCCTCCATACAATCACGGCGGGGTACAGCGGTACTTCTTGACGTCAAGTAGTTTGGATCAATCAGAAATGGTTTTCTTATTAATGTTGAATATTTTCATTTGGTTCCCTTGAAATCACATGCAAATTGTTTATTTTAGCTTAAAATAATATTATTTCCTGTGATATGAGATCATCACGGCGGTGATTATGACGATAGCCATTTTCTGGCACGTGACACCTTGCAGTCTAGCAGAAATTCATCGACTTCTACGAGACACCTACAGCCTCTTTTCTACGGTATAGTACATGATGGTTCCTAAAACATGATGGAAGATGGTAGTGTTTTACGATGATCGTAGACCTGAAGACTCATTTCAGCTAGCGAAGGAGTTAAGATTCAGCGGATCTAAACCTTTATTTCCTCATAAGTCTTGATGGTGTGCACAGGGAACACGTTAAGTTACCACCGACAGCTAGATATCTAAAGGTTGAAAATGTCAGTGAGCTTGTACTCGTATTAGATCTTGAGATATTCGCTTTATGACCCACCCTAATAAATCATTAACAGGCTTTATTTTTTTTTCAAATGTCAATTTTATCCGTTTTATATGCAGTTGTAAATACTGTATAATTGCATGTAAAATCTGCATTAACATAAAAAACCCTATAGCCTATTATGGTCAAACACAGAGCTCACGTGTTTCACATAATCGTTAAAATAAACAATGATTATTTTCCTAAACAGTATTAATAGGCCAGTCTTTGTAATATAGACTCAGTGTATGTAATATGAGGAAGGTTCGGAAAGTGGAGCAATACTTGGTTGCCTCGCTGACAGCGGCGTACCAAGCCGTCGTCAGCCTAGTATTTCCTCCGGATTTATGTCTATGACGTTTCAGGTGCACAGTTATTTCCATTTCGCAATTGTGGCGTGTGTGTTGACTCGTAAATTTATCGTACAATACAGAGCATAAACCACACACACACTCAATCCTCCCCTCCAAAAAAACAGACAGCTGCTGTAGAAGTTTCGCTCATCACAACATAAAACGATCAAACATGATTTAAAAGAAAAGGGTTTACTGATGATCAGTATCATCGGCCATCAAATGGACCGTTGAATACGCTAGAGGGGAGGACACAGTGGGGTGCCTAATTACAGCAACTGGATCGACAGGCATGGGCAGATGTACCGAGGTTACCTGGACAGAGTCTCTCTGGATGATGAAAGGAGAATACTTAGCTGCCACCGTTACAGTACTCGGCTGACACAGGGTTAAAAATACTCAGATTAAAAACAAATTCATGCACACGCCCAACACAGAGTGTAAAAAGTTGTAAAAAGTAAGTCGAAAATGTTGTACACCCTGTGTTCAGATATGTCTGTTTTTGGACATGCATGTCGCCGTCAAAACAGGTATCACAATTCTCAGCAATTGTAAATGTCAAGAAGAAAAACTCACTGTTATGTGCGCTCAAGACACAAAGTTCACAGCAGGGCTCAGTTATGACTGAATATCCAAACAATATACACAAAACGCACTAGTAGTACATTTTCTGGTAGATGTCGTCCAGACGCTAATCTGTTGCAATCACTCAAACAGCGTCTCCGTGACAAAGAAGTGTAACGCGTAAGGCATTTATAGAGACAGGTCGCGCACGCGCTGTGTGGACATTAACTAATAAAGATGCCACAATTGCAGCTGTGTAACGACGGCCGTGGAGAAGCACACCCGATATCGCACGTGAAGAACGAATGTCCCAAAACGTGGGTCTTCGAAGTAATTCTCGACAACTAATTTTTATCCATACCACTTTTCGTGGAACGCACGTCCCTTTCCAAGCTGTCATCCTCTATGATTGTTTTACTTGTAACTACAAGACGCACATCGATTCATCATTTCGCACATTGTGCCGTTTGACAGTGACCTGTATTTCGTAAATGAACTCCTCAGAACATAAGCCGCACAGCATATTTCGTTCTTCTAAAAACAAGGAATCGCATTACAGTGACCTAGTGCGCACAGTTGTACTCTGTATACATAACTCAAAAACTTTAGATCACCTATCATGAACATGGAAACGGCAAATTCCTCCGAAACGTTGGCACCTATCTGTTGAACTACGAAATGTCATATCCTGGAGAATCGTAATCTGAATATTCACAGGCTTGAAAATTGAGTCTCAATTTAAATATGTCAGAAAAAGAAAGTATCATTAGGGGAATGGGGTGTGAGATAGATGAAATATAAGCCTTATAAGTTTATAGAAGTTTTGGTCGGAACACCTGAAGACCACTAGGGAGATCTAGGCGTGGATGAAAGGGTATGAAATTCGTCTTAAAGGAGTATAGTGGAATGGAAGTGACTGGCTTATGATTGGCACAAATGGTATATTCTTGTGGAGACTGTAATGAGCAATTGGTTTTACTGTATAAGTCGGCAAAATTATTGCCAAGCTGAGCAACTGTCATATTCCGATAATATGACGGTCTCGTGAAATAATTTATTCCGACTCTCTTGATGTCTTTTTGGTAATTCTGAAGTCCTCCTCTCGGCCACAGATCTACTAAGACGCTATCTGCTGTAGAAGTAAGGTTTCAGTCTGCCAGACTGTGACATCGTGTAGCCTAACAGACGTTAAGGTGAATCATACGGCCTCTATCTTTAGTTTGGAAATGACGGGATTTTTAAACAATATTTCACTATCCGGCGTACCAAAATATAGGTCAACGGTGGGCAGGGGTAGTTTGCGCGCGCATGCTATTTAATTTGCAGATTATTACAGACGTGTAACTTAGACTATACAGGGTGTACCTAACATGCTTGGACAAATTTCAAGAGTGAGTTCTACACATCAAAACAATGAATACATTTTATATAAACATATGTCTGGAAATGAGTGATTTTTTAGTTTGATAGAAAGCTTTCAACAAGAAATAGCTCGACTATGTAATATTTTACTTGCAACTGACATAATACATAACACCAAATGTTACCAAATTAATGACTGTGACTTTTTATTGTTTATCGAGCCACATTCACAACAAATGCTCGGTATGTCCTCCACCCGATCAATGCACGCATGGACATGTCTGATCACTGAGTGTCGCATCCTGTCAGAGTGAACTGGCAAGGATGTGGAAGGAAGTAGTCTCGCTCTCTTTAGAATACTATTCCGGGATTTGCATGACGGGACTTGGAGAGGGTGGGGGGACATGAATGTTAATCAGGGTGGCCACTGTCCCGGCTGGCATTCCATCCCAGCTCCCCTAATTACAAGTTGAAAGCGTCACCTCTTCAGAAAACGTTTAGGTTGAATTGTGTTGCCAACAGGGCTCTGGCTCAGTCCTCTAAATACGGAGGGAGTGGTCCATATGTGATTTGTGGTAGATTAAGTAGAACTGGGACACTTTTCTGTCTGACTACGTCAGTTTTTCCTGCCAGTTATTATTCTAGAAATGATGCCATACTCTATCTGACAACACGGGGCTCTACAGGAGGTCGGTCTCATACAATCATCTACTGTTTTACTATGGGACTGGATCAAACAAACAACTACTCCTGTAAAAGAGGAAGGTTTCATACAATCAACTACTGTTGTAAAAGACGTATCTTACACAATAAATTACTGCTGTACAAGACGACTGTCTCACACAAACAACTACTGCTTTACAACTAGACTCACACAATCAACTATTGCTGTACATGGTTATTTCCTCATAAAATCAACTACTACTTTAACAGAGGACGGTTTCATACAGTTAACTCTTGCTGTACAGGAGGACTGTCTCACACAATCAAAATCACAGTAAAGGACCATTATCATTTCCGTTCCTACTGAACCACGTTCACTTCCATAGATTCTTCTTTAAAATAGATGTATTCAAATATTGTTTAAAACCGCTCTAAGGAAGGAAGCCGAGATAGTTGCAATAGGGCATATATGGCCAAACGTTTGGATCCAGCGATCCACTCTAGGACCAGAAAATCTTTCGCGATCTTCTATAGTACGTAATGTATTAATAACAGGTCAATTAGGCGAAGAGCTGTAAAATAACGTAATAACCGCAAACACATAAAAGTACAATTGTTTCATTTATTAAAAATGGGTCTTTGAAACTAAAAAATTACCGTAATTACAAGATGGTTTTAATAACCTTCCTACAGCGAAGTTGATGCGTTTCACTGCATACCTTGCCATAACTTACTGAAAGTGGGTTCATAATTACTTAGACACAAGTGAAGGCAGTATTGTAATTGTTCATTGGTCGGACGGCTTTGGTCTTGATATAAATTATCTTCATCTGGGAGAAAGTTTCCTCGCAAAGGTAAATTGATTAAAAAAGTGCTCTCAAACGAGGAGATATTGATCATACTGACGTGGTAAATAGAATTTGACAGAGACCAAAAGCGGCCGTGATCGACCAAACAACTGGGCACTATCGACTAGTAGATTGGGATCGACTGTTTGTCCATCTCTGCAACAGGTGATCCTAGATAGCACAGTGAGTACAGTAACTGAGGACCAATAGAATCGGGGATACATTCCGGACAGGGATAAATATTTTAGTCTGGTTGCTGGCACAGCAGCCAAATCGAGCCGAGTCTAGCGATGTCGCCCATCTGAGTGTGTAGCATCTTGGTGGGGCAGACTAAATTCGACCAGACCGAACTCTATTCGGATGCTCTTCCTGCAGCCTTCTTCACATCCTTCAGGCCAGCTCCGGCAGCCACCCAGCCACCGATCCAAGAGGTACTGGAGGTCTTTCTCGAGGGTAAAGCTACAGAAGCTTGAAGCAGACCATTCACCCTATCTAGTGTCCAGATTAAGAATATGTGGCGCTGAACTTTCATGTCCTCATACGTTTTCATGAAAAGGTACTTAACCTTTTGACGCCTCATGTCAACTATAGTGGTCGTACCGCACCGCTAACCTCTAAAGTTGCATTTTTTATATTTATTCGACAAATATAGATACCGAATATTTTAAACACGGTGTATACTCTTCGTTTTTTATCTTCAAAATGCAGTTTGTTTCATAATTCTTACTTGTTTGGTCCCTGTATTATTCACATTTTATATACAGAGTGTGCCAAAATTAAAAAAAACATAATTCCGGCGCCAAAAGGTTAATTAAACACAGGAACCACAGTGCTGTTTCAAGGACTGTTAGCTCTGGAACAGCACAAAAATTCAGCCTAACCTAGAATCACGTTTCTTCGGTTTCGAATCCCATTTTTTACGCGTTCTAAATCACATGTGTCGTACACGTCAGCCGAAGAATGAAGCATGATGATTGGTAAGAATGAGGAAGAAATATTCGTGGTTTATCGTAAGATGTGCGTAGAAAGTCTGAGAAAATTCTTGAACAACCCTCACTACGACATCTACCATTCACCTGAAATTCGAGGCCAGGAGCTAATGAACACTCCAGAGAAGTGTTAATATACCACCAGTTGATAGGGCTTTATTGGCGAAGCTACATATTTCTTCAGATATTTTCTCAGACATTAACCAATCAAGAGCTGCAAGATAGGCTTCGTTGTCGAAGTCAAGATCTCCGAATCAAAGAAGGATAAATACCACAAGCAGAATTTTCCCTGCTGCGCCTGGGATAGGGTTGCTGTCCCTTCAGTATCGTAATATGTGGTATCTAGAATGCACAGAATGTAAAAACATTCAAATTAAGAAACTGGTGTTTGCTCATGTAATTAAACTAAAGAAAGAATAGTACGAAGCATTTCAATCGTATCCAGAATTCTACCGCAATAACTGCACGCAGAATTAACAGCAGTGGCTCGCGTGTATACCGTAAACTAAAAACTAAACTCCGTGGCCTTAGTCCGCACGCGAACTGTACCGGCAGAGCGGCCGCCGCCGGTCGGCGAAGTTAGTGCCAACTTTTGCGGATAGAGGGGTGTCACGTGGTCAGCGCAACGGGTCCCCACAGCCGTTAATCTCTGTTTTCTAGACCTGGTATACCGTAAACAGTATACAGAAATTTTCGTTAACACCGTCCCTTTGTCTTTGTTAGGTATGCCGTAAGGAACAAAAGAGGCGCATTTTCGTACGCGTATTGTAGACAGACACGACCACGTCAGTCAGAAACAGTGCAAAGAAAGAAGACACTCTGTTTAACTTGTAAAGTAATCATTGTAGAACCAATCTCAGTGATTCACGACCACTTGGACGAAATTCATTATGTATTAACAATGGCACAGGGAACCAAGAAAGACATTACCAACTTTCTGTACACTCCCCAGATAACAGATTTATAAAATCGTGAGTTCTGGAAGTGACTGTACTGAAATAAACCACGGTACATCGCACCTCTCCCTGTGTGTGAGAGAGAATATAATAACCGTGTATCGGTTGCAATTAATGTATTTTAACAAAACATCTCATCCCTGAGAACGCAACTGTGAGGCGGTCCGTACTCTCATGTACGAGGGTGGCAAACCCCCTAATAAGCAGAGGATGTTGGTGTTAATAGGTTTGGATCCAGAGAAGGGTGTGATGTGTAACAGTAGCACCTGGTTGTAACACTCTCTCCTGACAGGCAGATGCATCTCCGAGCGTGGTTATTATAAAACCATGCGGCGTGAACCCATGTTATTCGCTTCAAGTAGCCAATGAAATGTATGTCAGGAACAATAACCTGTGGCCCGCGACACAACTACGTCCCAAGAATAGAACAAAGCATTCACGATGTGCATCGCTCAATTTCGCTTCCTCACGATATGAGATTAATATTAGTGCCATTAGCTAAATATTTTGGTACTAACAGACATTTTAATTCTTCAAGGCGCAGCAGTTTATATAAATACACTCCCATTTAACATAATAAATTCTGTGCTTCTTCTACAAATTCTCTTCACGTATTTAGATTATTTCCCAAGAAAGCGTCAACTGTTTGTTCTTTATCCTGCAGAAGAAGTATGTTCCCCGTGAGGTATGAAATCAATTTTCAGCCGTGCAAGGACAAAGGCGGTTGTTGCCGACCTCTCATCTTGAAGGCCCAGTTTCAATCCCAGGCCAGTCCAAATTTTTCTCCAAGTACTTCGGCTTTCTTTTGTCAGTATATTTCCAACAGTGCTCCATTCATGCATCTAGCATGGGCACTGTATAATCTTAGCTCTTCGGAATGTCGTTAAATATCACAGCCCACTTAAAATGGAAATAAACTCCATACATTATGTAGAGTAAATCAGGCTTGAAAGAGTTAAAACCTGTACGCGCTTCCGCACAAACACCCATATGTTGAAAGTGATAGAATGTAAAAAGGTAAAGTTCGCCCTAGAGCAAGCTATGAAGGCAGAGAGGGTAGTAATGTATAGCTCTACTCTTTCTTCAACCTCGGCGCTAGATGGGGGGTGGGTTGTCAACGACACGCCCCGGCCGCTTTAACCCTGGGAAAGATAGCCGGTACACGTGGTACAGGAGACTGGTTTGGCCCCAGAGCCGGTATCGAAGGGTCCGGAAGTCTCGTCATTACCGGGATTCGATCCCCGGACCTTCGAGCCCGTAGCGAGTCGCTACACAGGCTACGCCACCCCAGCGTTGTTGAAGTGATAGTGTCCCATAAATAACACAACGTACTATAAACTCCCCCTCATACATGGGTGCGCAAAACAGAAGTGGTGGGTGAGGAGAGGTGACGAGAATAGTACCGGAAGTTACACACAACCTGGAGCGGAGGGCAGCGGCAATAAATCTTGGCAGAGAAATCGCGTCCCCCAGACAGATAATATTCACGCATGGGCTGAACATGTGTTGTTAAGATGTTCTGATGCCCAAACCACTACAAATATTTTTTTGCGAGTGTGGAAAATGGAAATGAACGTAAAACAAGTTACACCTATGTTCAAACAAAGCACCAAAAGGCGTATAAAGGTCATGGAGGTACATCTCCACGTTTTTTTTAATCTCTGATCCGAGTGAAAATGTGTGGTCATTTATGTGCAGAGCTATATCTACCTGTTGGTGACATGGTGAGACCCAGAGCATATGTGGTCATTTTGCAGAGAAAACCGCAACAGAACCCCAGCTACTTAATGTACCTTCATGTCTCCCAATAAGATGGTCTTTGTGAGCGAAGTTATGTTTGCAAGAATATAGTTTATAAAATGTTGCATAATCTAATAAGTAACAATTTTGGATAATTACAGTGATGCAATTGTATCAACATTCTACCCCCCTATTCACATTACAAACAAAAAAAAAGAGGCAGGTTTATATGCAAAACATCTGTGGGTGTGTCCCAGCTGGAGTTTTAGACTGTTTACGTGATTTGACGAAGTTCAGTGCGCATGTTATATCTTTGGATGACAACTATATGCTACGATTTTTCATATCCTACAATCGGCAATGGAACATGGCGGACGCGCAAAGTTGAGGGCTGGGAGCGATACTAGTGTTTCGTACTTTTAAGTTTTGAAATAACGTAAGATGAAAGATGTTTAGAACATACGCAGCTATGGGTAAGGTAAAGCTTTTTTGGAATGTTAAATAACAACATGGGCGTGAGGAACAATTTGCATTGGCTTTTGCTTTGGTGGCAGTAAATAGCAAATCGTTTTAGGGATGTTCAATGAGGCACGAGGTTGGATAAAATAAGCCCACATATTCTTTATAAAACACAGTTTATATGGCAACAATTGAAACACGGTCACTATGTCAACTATTCTCCTTATATCCTTCAAAATTTCGGTATACGAAGCCTGTCATGATTACGTTCTTTACAAAAGTAGGAAAAAATAAGTAATTGTAAATCCGTTACATTAAAATTTTAATAAAAAGGAAGCAAGCTTTATGAGTTTTGCCCGGAATTCCTTACCAAAAATTCTAGTAGGTAAAACATACCTCTTCTCCTGCTGTAAAATTATGCAACACATAGGGCAGAATTAATAAGTCTGTGGGTCTCAGGACCTGCTGATTTAATGAGTGAATCGATTAATTGTGGCAGGATGTAAAAATTATCTGACAACTGACATATTTTCACATTCTGAACCTCTAAGGTACTACCAAATTCCGACTATAGCCCAGCTGTGTGCATATTTCTTTCTGGTTATCAACAGTAACTCACTAAATACTATAATTCACAAAACTGTCTAGTCTGTTTTGTTACAGTCTCGATGATTCTTTGTAAACAAAGTTCTGAAAAAATATTTTTGGATCCACGACAAAAAAAAAGCGACAAGAGAATGGAACGTACAAATTTTAGTCGCAAAACATGAAGATAACTTACGAGAATTTGCTATGCATAAATTGGCGTATAATATTAAAATTGTTCTTAAAGGGACATATTTTGAGGGTTTGGACTGGATACTACCTGTTCATGGTATAATGAAGTGGTGGGACGCACTTACAACAGCATTTCATTGATACCCATTCAAGCTGCAAAAAATTCAGTCCATATTCAAATATGTGCTTTCTGACATCCATTTTAACCTTTTGGCGCCGGAATTATTTTTTTAATTTCAGCACATCCTGTATATAAAATGTGAAAAATACAGGAACCAAATATGTTAGAATTATGAAACAAACTGCATTTTGAAGAGAAAAAAACGGAGAGTATGTAATATGTTTAAAATATT
>Ga0123353_10007398_pt1 | contig 14825 bp, 20 predicted proteins | sample TergutLab28metaG_3_FD_92763 | JGI IMG/M metagenome (GOLD analysis project Ga0123353, IMG submission 92763) | Labiotermes labralis P3 segment gut microbial communities from Petit-Saut dam, French Guiana - Lab288 P3 | ecosystem: Host-associated > Arthropoda: Insects > Digestive system > Gut ... | reverse complement strand
GAATCACAGATTCTGTGAGGTCACGGCTGCCAAACCTGTTCACTTGAATAGTTTTTATACGAATTGGTCTGCATCTGACCAGTTTACAAACACTGCCTACACTTCATTACCCGCTGCAGTAGCGGCAATATCATCTTCTTGGTACACTCCATTTTTTTGGACTAACGAAACCCTTACTCTATCGATTGCACAAGCTTCTATGCGATTAGCCGCAAATGCATGTGCAAGCACGTTGATTAAGTTTGCCACCGAAGTCGAAGGTTATCAGTTTAAGCATATAACTTTACCTGATGGAACTTTGGAAATAACAGGGGCTAATATTCATACTGAATCACTTGTAATCCCATCGCAAATTGATGGCAAAACCGTGTCACGGATTGGATATAGGGCGTTTTTTAATCAAAAGGGATTAACTAGTATCACAATTCCCAACACCGTGACAAGTATTGACATCGATGCTTTCAGACAATGCGACAGCTTAACTAACATCACAATTCCGTTTGTCGGAGATAAACTTGTAAATCCATCCGACACGCGATTTTCATACATATTCGGTGGTATACCCGGCTTTGTCCCGTCGTCACTTAAAACAGTAAATGTGACAGGGGGCCTAATTGGAATAGATGCATTCCGCTACTGCAAAAACCTAACAACTATTACACTTCCAACTGGCATTACAAGTATTGGAAACAGCGCTTTTTCAGGGTGCACTGGATTGCCAAGTATTAATATTCCAATCGGTGTAACAATAATTGGTGAAAACGCTTTTGCAGGGTGCACTGGCTTAGCAAGTATAGCATTGCCAACGGGCATTACAGAAATTGATGCTGGAGCTTTTCAAAATTGCACTGGGCTAAATAGTGTAACAATTCCTAATTCCGTAACAAGTATTGGGGATTGTGCATTTCTTTACTGTATCGGACTAACGAATATTACAATCCCTAACAGCGTAACAGGTATTGGAGCGTATGCCTTTGAGTATTGTACCGGACTAACAAATGTGACAATACCGAGTAGCGTAACAAGCATTGGTCAAGGTGTGTTTGCAGATTGCGCAAACATGACTAGTATTACAATACCATTTGTCGGAGATAAACTCGTAAATCCATCTGCCACGGTATTTGGATATATATTTAGTTACTCTATACCGTCATCTCTCAAAACAGTCAGCGTAACCGGTGGTGCAATTGGAACAAATGCGTTTCTTAATTGTGCGGGGCTAACAGAAATAACACTTGCGGAAGGTGTTGCAAATATTGGTGCGAGCGCCTTTGAGGGTTGCAGTGGACTAAAGAGTATCAGTATACCCAACAGCGTAACAACAATTGGAAACTATGCTTTTGAGAACAGTGGTTTAACAAATATAGTCATACCAAATAGTGTTACAAGTATAGGAGGAGGTGCGTTTGCGGGATGTAGCAATTTGATTAGCATAACTATCCCTTTTGTCGGAGACAAGCTTGTAAACCCATCTAGCAGGCGGTTCGCGTACATATTTAGTATTAACACATACAACTATGTCGTACCGTCATCACTTAAAACAGTTAATGTGACGGGCGGAGATATTGGGAATATTGCGTTTCTCAATTGCGCAGGATTGACAAGTATTACGCTTCCAGCAGGATTAACAAGTATTGGTATAAGTGCTTTTGAGGGCTGTGTTGGATTAATAAGCATCACAATTCCTAATACTGTAACAAGTATAGGTCACCAAGCATTTTTAAATTGCAGTGGGCTAATTGACATAGTTATTCCAAATGGTGTGACGAGTTTTGGTATAGCTGTATTTGAAGGTTGTAGCAATATGACCAGCATTACAATACCGTTTGTTGGAGACAGACTTGTAAGTCCAATTAATCCAAGGTTTGGATATATATTTGGTTTTAACATACCTTTGTCACTCAAAACAGTAATCGTGACTGGTGGAACAATTGGAGGCTATGCATTTCTTAATTGCGGAGAATTAACAACTATCATTCTTGCGAATGGCATCACAAGCATTGGAACAAGCGCTTTTAGCAATTGCAATCAATTAGAAAGTATTGCTATACCACCCAGCGTGACAAGCATCGGCTCGGGTGCGTTTCCTGTACCAGTAAAAACTGGACATGTGTTTGAAGGATGGTTTAGTGAGTCAAATGGGAGCGGAACACAGTTTACGGACTCTTATGGTGTGCTTCTAAATAGTTGGACACAATTGCCATCGGGGGTAACTTTGTATGCATATTTTAACATCGCAATCGTTTCGGTGTCTTTTGCCGCAGACAGTTGGGATACTATTGCTGCTATTTCGGAGTCTGGTCTTGCGTCATTGTATTACAGTATTGGAGACGAAAAAACTATCGCAGTTAATACTGAAATATCAAGCTCTGGTAATCTTACGTTGCAGATACTTGGTTTTAATCATGATGAATTAGCGGATGGTTCAGAAAAAAAAGCGGGGATAACTATAGGAACTAAGCATTGTATAAGCGGTGCTCCAGTAGTTAATAGTAACAATATGAACACTGGTGGTTGGAATGCGAGTCAGTTGAGAATAGATTTCATACAAGATACGATTGAACCGTTACTACCAACTGATTTGGACGATGTAATTAAGGCTGTTAACAAAAAGTCGCTAGAAGGCTTAATGAGTTCGACAATTACTATTAGCGAAGATAGATTATGGATTTTTGCAGAAGAAGAAATATATGGAACAATAAAACATGCTGATTTTACTGAGGGGAATACCCAATATGAGTATTGGCAGTTAAATGGTGGAGGATATACTTTGGACGCACCAACTTCAGCAAGAGTAAAGCTATCCAGTAATGGCGATTATAATAGTCCTTCCGCTTGGAGTATTCCATATGACTGGTGGTTGCGGTCACCAGCATGGGGGCAGGTATTCTCCCGAGTATCTGCCGATGGTTCTGCTTCATTTGGGCTGGCAGGATGGGGTGGTGGAGTTTGTTTTGGTTTTTGCATATGAAGGTTTTTATTGTATCAATATTAAAACACGCACTTGAAAATTTATGAGTCCTGTGACACAATGTGCAATATTTTGTTTTGCCCCGCTTTTATCGCGGGGCTTTTTTATTACAATAAAATTTTTAATTCTGCCATGACAACCTGAGAATTCGGCTGTCCAACTCTTTAGGAGGGTTGGACAGATGTATAAATCAAACTTGCGTTATTAATTATTTGGGCTTCATGGAACGCCCAAAAGAAGTTCCTTTATTATCTATGTGGTCGCCCATAGAATTGCAAATTTATATGTTGCTCTTCTTGGTCTTCATAAAACTGCTTTTGTAGGATAAATAGTTCTTTCTGATGGATATAGTATTCCTTTTGTTGTTGAAAAACTTCTTTTTGCAACTGCTTTAATTCAACCACTTCTGTTTTGATATTTTCACCAGTCAATAAATAGTCCACTGTGATATTAAATATCTGTGCAACTTTTAAGACCATATCTAAAGAAGGTTCCCGACTTCCATTTTCCCATTGACTTATTGTTCCATTAGCGACATTAAGAATATTAGCTAATTGCGCTTGCTTCATATTGCTTTTATTGCGCAACATTTTAAGAACTTCGCAAAATTTCATATTTGATTTTACTCCATCTCAATTCTAACCGCAATACAAAATGTGAAATTCTTAACACGCCCTGTGAAATCATTTATCAAGTTGTGAGGCACTCTTTTTTTATACTCTTTTCATGCGTTAGATTAGTGCAGGTTCGCGACCTACACAAGCCACCCACCGCAAGGGGGTTAAGGCAATTAAAAGGAAACAGAAAATGGATACCAAAAAGATCATCAAGGAGCTTCAAGTCAAGGCTCAGCTGATTGAGGCTATCGGCAAGAAGTCGAACAAGCCCTACAGGGCTGTGCTATTCACTTTCGAGGAAAAGGGCAAAGAATCACTTACAGCGCTTTTCTTTCCCGAAAATGACAGACTGAAACTCCGTCTTGGACTGATAGAGGACAGGTAGGAACTGTGGCAAGACCAGTTACAAACACGGAAACACATACGGCGAAGTGTATGAGGACACACACCGCCGCGGAGGCTTGCCCCGCGCGGTGTGCCTCGCTTCGCCGTGTGCCGTGTTGCTCTGGTCGCCAGAGGCTAATACTACGTCATAGCCCCCATTCAACATTCAACAAAATTTTCAAAAGGAGGTAGTCATGGACTTTTCAAAAATAACTGCAACATGGTGGAGTGGAAATTGCTACCACCTTGAACAATTGAACGCTATTATCTCGTCTACTGATGTTCGGGCATATGCTTATATCCTGCATGACAAATGCAAACAGGAAAACTCCGACGACCTCAAAAAACCGCACTATCATTTTTTAATACAACTACACAAAAACCAACGCGGTTCATGGTTCAAGCAATTTTCAACGGAAGACATGGGAATCGTATTTACACAACCTTGCCGAGTTCCCGAAAGCGCGTTTAATTACCTTATCCACGACACCGATGTTTGCCGCAAACAAAGCAAAACCTTATACGACCCAACCGAACGCATCTCCACCATCGACGATTTCACGGGCGATGACAAGGAGAACGAAAACGACGAACTCTACACGGACTTAATCGACCTATTAAATACAAAAATCACATGGCACACCCTTATCAAAAAGAAACCCAAACGCATCCACATGATATCCAACATCAAGGTCGCCTACGATATGCTGTACTTCGAACGATACGGCAAAAGATACTTCGACACGCAACCATACAGACCGCCAAAACCCAAAGCCGAGGTACTGCTATGGTGAACATTAACGACCTAAACGACAAAATCGACCGCCTGACTGACATCGTGACCCTTGCCTTTTCGACCCAAAATATGGTATACTGTTCACAGTCTTTACAGAAAAAAGACGTGAACTTTGAAAACTTAATATCGACAAACGCAAATGACTTTTCAACCAAAAAGGAGGAAAAGTTAATGCGAGAAAAAATAATAGAAATGAAAAACGTCACCGTGTCGTCAGACGGGCGGTACAGGTGGCAAAAAATGCAGAACGGGAAACGGTACGACATAAAGGAGCGTAACCCAAAGGTATTTTTAGAAAAGGTGAGAGAATTAAAAAAAGCACTCAAAGACAACAAAGAAATAGCGACCGCGAAACCCAAAATCAAGGATAGATATATCCTTGTTAACGAATGCAAAAAATACCTTGACTTATACAAAGACGGCGAACACAAAGCCAAATTATTGGGCATTTGGAAAAACCACATGCAAGGTCTAACAAAGGATGTGCGGGAATACTTGCCCGATGACATGCAAAAATACCGCAACGGATTAAGCGAATACAAAAAAGTGGACAAGCAAGTTATCTTAATTCTAAATCCTGTATTCAATAATTTTGTGGCGCGTCGTATAATCCCCATTAATCCATTGACGGGTACAAAGTCCAAAGCATCGAAAAGTGACAAACGAGAATGGATACACATTGCCAAACAAAGAATAATACTTGAAAACTTATTCGACAAAGCCAAGTGTAAAATTGGCAACGAGTTATTATTTTACTTTTTGACGGGGAGCAGGTGTGAAGAAGCACAATTTGTCACGCCTCATTGGGGCAAGGGTATTATCTTTATTGACGGCACGAAAACCGACAACGCGCCACGATATGTGAAATTGTCGCAACGAGCTTGCAACTATTTCAAAACACATTGGGCGAATATGTTTAAGTGTCAACCACATTATTACAGCAAGAACACAACAAAGTTTTTGCGGTCAATAGGCATTGAGGATAAATCGCTGCATTGTATACGTCATAGTTTCTCAACAAATATGTTTTATTTAGGGGCAACAGAAGCCGAACACATGAACGCCATGGGTCATAGTGACATAAAAATGACCAAGAACGTTTATACCAAGTTTGACCCCACGGTAAACAAAGATGACATATTAGCAGTATGGCAAAATTGGTATCCAACAGACTTTGATATGAGTACTGTCCTAAAAGTTGTCCTAAATGAAGTACCCAAAACCGTCAAAAATTGTCAAAAACTAGTTAGTTGACAACAGAAAACCCTTATAATATAATAGTTTCATGACCTGCGGAAGTAGCACAGTGGTAGTGCGTCTCCTTGCCAAGGAGAAGGTCGCGAGTTCGACCCTCGTCTTCCGCTCCAGATGGTGTAAAGCCACACTCATTTAATTGGGGTGTGGTTTTTTCTTTAATTTGTTTGACAGTTAATTTCTTTCCGTCTGTGCCCTTAATGTTAAATGCAATAATAAAATAGTCATTATATGAAATAATTTTATTAACGAATGTATCAATCAATCTTTCACGAAATTCGTTATCGGTTGCATCACCGTCTTTGAATTGCGAAAACCAATGCAGGACTTCGTAATAATCAAGTTGAATTGGCAAGGCAAGGTTTTCTTTATCTATCTTGAATAGTAAATCCGCCTTTTCGCTTTCAAGTTCAAGCATTCGGCTTTTCGTGTCTGATGTTATGATGCCTTCTTCTATCGCTGCCAAATAACCGCTAATTTTCTTTTTAACACTTGCAAGCTGTAATTCGTATCTTTCGAGGTCGAGGTTTTGCCGTAATTGCTTGTTGTATGATATAAGCTGGGTGGCAATGTTTTCAATCATTCCGTCTTGTCGCAACATATCAAGGATTGCATCAATAACGACATTTTCAAATTCGATTTTTGCGAAAGTATTTTGCTCACACTCTTTTCGATGACGCTTTTTTGTGCTGCATTTGTAATATCGGTAAGTCGCTCCCTGCTTATTTGTGCAAGTGTCACCCGAAAGACAGCTTTCGCAATATCCGCAAAATACTCTTGTTGTTAATAAAAAATGCTCGTTGGTCTTGTGCTGATGTCGTTCTTTATTATAGTTTAATTTCTTTCTCACTTCAGCAAAAGTTTCACGGCTGACGATTGGCGGTATTACGTTTTCCTTTTGTTCGCCGTTAAAAGTGAGTGTTCCTATGTACCGATAGTTGTTCAACATATTGAGAATAGAATTCACAGCAAACGGAACGCCGCGCTTGTTCTTTATTTTCCGGGCATCTAAATCATCTTTGATTTCAAGTACGGACTTTCCGCCTGCATAGTCATTGAATACACCACGCACGATTTCCGCTTCCTGCTCGTTTACCTCGTGCCTCTTGGCTCGTTTGCCTACTTCAACCGGCACGGCATCATAACCATATGGAGCATTTGCCAAGACATAACCTTTCAAAAAGCTTTCATACATTCCACGCTTAACCTTTCGTGATAATTCCGCTGAATAGTATTGAGCCATGCCTTCGAGCATCGCTTCCATTAAAATCCCTTCGGGGGCATCGCTGATGTTTTCCTTTGCGGACAAAACCTTAACGCCGTTCTTTTTCAATGCGTGTTTGTAGTGAGCCGAGTCATATTTGTCACGACTAAAACGGTCTAATTGATAAACGATGACATATTGAAACAACCGCTTTTCGCTATCCTTAATCATTCGCTGAAAATCAGGGCGGGTATCTTTCTTTCCTGTAATTGCTTCGTCAATATACTTGTTGATCACCACAAGCCCCACATTTTTTGCAAAGGTTTCACAATCACGGATTTGCCCCTCGATTGACTGATAGGTTTGTTTGTCGGTTGAATATCGTGCGTAGATAACTGCTTTTTCCAATCAACACCCCCTTTGAAAAAACTCCGGCGGGATTGATTCGATTGTTGAAATAATCTCTATTCCGTTTGCCCAGCACTCCATAACATCATTTCGATTGCGTGAAAGACGGTCAATGCTATACACAAGCACACGCTTTATTCCGTGAGCTTTTACATCGGAAATCATAGTTTGAAAGCCTGGTCTTTTGGTGTTCGTTCCTGAACCGACGTCATAATAGACATAACTCACCTCAAGCCCTTTACTCTTGGCAAACTCCTTACAAGTGTTGACTTGCATTTCAATCGCCTGTTCGCTATTCTCCTTTGATGCACTCCTTGCGTAAATAACTGTTTTTTTCATTTTTTAATTCTCCTTTTTAATTTTTTTAGGCAACAAGGTGCTTTTGTTTCCTCGTCGCCTACTCGCTTCAAAGCACCGCCAAACGAAGCAGTCAAGGGGCGGCACACTAATTAGTCGTTGATAATTACAAATTTACAATCTGCCGTGCATTTCACCCCTTTACGGCTTCGTGCCGCGCGGTGCTACACCCAACAAAGGCACGAGGAAACCAAAGCAACACACGGTAGCCAAGCCAACAAAAATGTGTATCCTTTGAGCCTGCTTCCCCCTTTGGGGGACGGGAGGGGGGAAATTATATTTTTTACTGTATTAGTCCAAACACCTTAACAACCAAAACTTGATTATTATTGTGGCTTACATATCCTGCTTGATAACTCCAATTTGCACCATATTTCATGTAGTGACCTAAGTCGCTATCGAAACTTCTGTGCTTTCCTTTTAGTTCTTTCGGTGTGTTTTCAATTATTATATCAATTTGTTTCTTTGATAAATTCATAGCGATTCTCCTTTTACGCTGCTTGCGTTAATTTTTTGATTGTCCGGTTTGCGTAAGGCAACCAAACTTTGTTTACAAAATCCATGACAGGCTCATCAGGTCGCTTGCTTTCTTGTCCGTAACACTGCAAAACCTTTTTAGATGTCAGCGAATACTCGACTGTTACGAATGGAACGTCTGGGCGTTCTATGGAACGAATAAAGAAAATAAGCGTTTCTTCACGCACCATTTTTTGTTCGTAGTCCATTCTGCCAACACAATGGTCTAGCCTTGCACCCTCACGAACTAACTCTGCCGGGCTTCTTGCTATGAACACCGCATAGACACCTTGCTTACAGTTCTGCAACGTCAAGTATTTCTTTGCAACCGCGGCGAACTGTTGATATAACTCTGCTCGCTGCTTTTTATCGGCTTTTGCTTTTGCCGTGTGATATTGGTCAATGCGAATGTCGTGCCACTTTTTGAAATCTCTTGGATAACGGTTTTTCGGAATCGTCATATCAAGTCCAAGAAAATTGCAAGCGTTAAGATAATCAAGATAAGAACGCGGATTTCGCTTTTGTCCGTCAATATAAGAAAAAAACCTTTCAGGGTCTTTTCTAAATAAACCTCTAATTGGCTGCATATCACTTTCACGTTCAAATCGTTTCTTGCGTTCCGCAAACTCTTGTATCACTTTCATAGGTTTACCCGTCTTGTACGATTCAATTATTACACCGGCATAGGTCAAATATGTAATCTCGTTTTGATGCTTAATAAGCCACTTGCAAAAACTTTTATCTTTCGCAATAAGTTTTAGTATTGTTGTTTTATCGTGCAGTCCCGGAAGCCCGAACTTTATCAAATACTCTGTCTGCGGATATTTCTCGTAAAGTCTTAAATACTTGATAATGCAATCTCCACGAAACAACTGATGAGCACTATACTTGTATTGCGGAAACTTGCAGACAAACTCTTTATTAAGCAATAACGAAGGCGGATTAAGATGCTTGAAATCAGCGTCACCCCATTCGCCATCTTCATACCAATATGGCTCTCTATACATACCCTCGGCCCACCAGCCGACACTATAACCGCCCATACTATGAAACTTCATATCTTTTACTAAACAATGTTCTGATTTTGTTCCATGTACTGCCACTTGCTTGTGATACCATTTTTTGCCACGACTTTTTGCGGCAACAGTAACTTTTACAAGTTCGCCTTTAATCTTGGTAAGGTATGAATAAAACCGACAATGACCTTTTTGGTTGGGATATCGTTCAAAGTCTAACTTTTTTATCATCTCTAAAAGATACTTCGGGATAGGTTTAATAAACTCTGGTTTCATGTCCACCCCCTAAAAGTCATCGAGGTTGAATATATCAACCTCGGACTCTTGCTCTTCGATTTCTTCAATGACACCATATTCATCGGGGGGCGAGTATTTTGTTTCTGGTTTGGCGGGTGGCATTCCGCATACGATGATGTTTTTGTTTGGATGCGAATAGCGTGCTTTGATTTCTTGTTTTAACTTTTCCTGAATTATCGGAACAGGATCAGGTTTCTCATCAATCAAATCAAATAGCGATGGTGTTTTTGGCTTCGGAACTTCGGCAGGTTTAGCAACCGTTTTAGGTGCAGTAGGTTTGACTATCGGCTTGTGTTTGGTGCCGTCTTCGTTGTAAAGCGTTCCCTCGATTGAGTCTTCACCGAAATAATGAATCGCCCAACCAAAGACAGTCGGATCGTCAATGCAAATACCCGTTGCATTTTCGGCTTGCTTACGAGCTTCTTCACAAGCGTACTTCATAAAGGTTTCAAGTGATTTCTTACTGATAAGTGTTTTGTCGTTTTTGACAATTTTAACACCGTTGTTGATTTTCATGGCTAGGGCTTCGCTTGCATTTTCTTCAAGATATTTCTTAACTTTTTCTTCTTCGGCGTTCTTTGTAGTTAGGTTCAATGTAACCATCATGCCACCACCTAAGCTATCCGCTTTACGCCGCCGTTCATTGGCCGGAACCCGATACTTCCAAACTCTGAACAAAAATCAGCGTCCATATTCCAAACGTAGCAACAGGAATAACCGGCTTGTAAATCCTTTCTATCTCGTTTCCATTCTTCTTTGTAAGAACTTACATAGAACAGAGATAGGCACGTTCCGAACTCTAAATAAGACAGTTCCGCGTGATATACCAAGATGTTCCATTGCTTTTCAAGCTGCTTGATATGTTCTTCCCACTCTGGCTCGTTGGATATCCAATACAAGATTCCAATTCTCTCGGAATAGTGAACAACGTTTTCTTCTTCAAACTCCTTAATGATTTTTGGCATGAGTTTCATCAACTTCATTCTTTCGATTGCCTCTGCTTTTTGTTCTTCAATGGGTACTTTTTTCATTTTTAGTTTTCTCCTTTTATTTGTGTGAAATCTTCAATATAGATTTCGTCGAGCATGACTCCATACTCAAAAAATAAGTCTTCTCTTGATCCTAAAAGATCGAAAGTATGAACACTTATTTTGCCTTGATTTGTTATTGCAACTTTGACTTCGCGTTTGTCCCGGTTGATTTCAACGATGTTGAATTTGATATAGTTTTCTCCGTCAAAATGCAATATTTCACTTAGATACTTTTCACTCACTTTTTAATCTCCTTTAATTTTTTTAGCCGCAATTATCGCAAGTGCCTTTTTGAATTTCGTAGCTGCTGCGTATTGCATGGCAACTTCTGCAAGCACTTTCCAGAGCTGCTTTGCGTTGCGTGTCGCTTAGCGGAACATCATATAGCGAATGATTTTTGTGATATTCCGTTGCTTTGTCTTTTTCTTTTAGATATTCCAAAGCTGATAAACCTTTTCTTTTCATTTGCTTTTTCTCCTTTTAAGCGAGGTTGTTTCGTTGCCTCTCGCCGTCCAATCACAGCACACAACGAAAAGGCTGTCACAGGGGCGGCGAAAAACTGCAAGTAATAAATGCACAAAAAAAAGGCCGTGCATTTCACCCCTTGACAGCCTTTTTGTTGTGTGCCACCAACCCCCGGCGAGAGGCAACGGAACGACCTTGCTTAAAAGTTTTGTTGCTTTTGTAAAGTTACTATATAATGAATACGCGGTACACTGGCACAAAAAATTGGGAAAAGGAGTGTGAGTATGAGGGACGCAGAAAAAACAATTGGCGGTATAGTTGACAAGCAAGGCACTTCTTTTATCGGCTCGATTGACGAGGATGGCTTTCCAAATATGAAAGCTATGCTCAAGCCAAGAAAGCGAGATGGAATTAAGGAGTTTTGGTTTAGCACTAACACATCTTCAATGCGTGTCAAGCAATACCGCAAGAACAAAAAGGCATGTATTTATTTTTGTGACAAACGGTTCTATCAAGGCGTTATGCTGATAGGCACGATGGAAGTCCTTGAAGATGCCGAAAGCAAAAAAATGATTTGGCAAGATGGCGATACAATGTATTACGAAAAGGGTGTAACAGATCCTGATTATTGCGTGCTAAAATTTACTGCGGCAAAGGGCAGATTTTATCGCTCGTTCAAGTCTGAGAACTTCGAGGTGTGAAATGAATAAAACTGAACTTACCCAAATCCCAGGCATCGGCAAAAGAATGGCCGAGCATCTTGTCAACGCGGGATATCCGACAATTGAATCACTTAAAGGACAAAGCCCGGATTTGATATATGCGAAAGCTTGTACTAGCGGAATGATGGATGACCGTTGTGCTTTGTATCAGTTCAGACTTTGCGTTGCATACGCGGAAGACAAGATAACCGATCCAGCGAAATTGAAATGGTATAATTGGAAGGATTAAAGGGAAAAGCATGACACAAAAAACATATAAGACTGCTAATGAAATGCTGAACGATCCAGCAAAGCAAACAAGGATTGTAGACCATGCAACGGAAGCGCCGCAATACCTTGAACGGTGGGGTGCAAAAGGATTGGCGGCATCTCCCCGCGAATACAACGAAGTTATGAAATCGGTTCCAAAGGGCAAGATATTGACCACGGATGCCCTGTGTGCGTATCTTGTAAAGAAACATAAAGCCGATAGCATCTGCCCGCTGACTTCTGGGATTTATATAAACATCTGCGCCAAAGCAGCAGTAGAGCGTGACGACAAAGAATTCCCGTATTGGCGAACCGTGCGGCCAAAAGGCGAACTTTGCGAAAAGTTTCCCTGTGGTATTGATGGGCAAAGACGATTACTTGAAATGGAAGGACACAAAATAATTCAAAAAGGAAAACGCCATTTCGTGGAAGGGTATGAAGGAAAGCTCTATGATTTATGAGTTCGACGCAGTAATTCAATCAAGTACAATAGGCACAGGCGGTGCATATGTTGTGTTCCCTTATGATATTAGAGCCAAGTTTGGCAAAGGCAGAGTAAAAGTCCGCGCCACTTTTGACGGCGAGAAGTATGACGGTAGCATTGTCAATATGGGAGTAAAAAACGCAGACGGTTCGATTTGTTATATTATTGGTATTCTCAAGGACATTCGCGGCAAGATTGGGAAACAAGTTGGTGATACGGTTCACGTCACGATCAAGGAAAGGGACTGAATCAACAGTTATTATATACCGTGGGAGCAAGTCATTAACAATTAAAAAGTCAGCGTTTCGTTCCCGCTGACTTTTTGTTTTATGCGATTCAAGAATTGTCTTTGCAATATGCATTCATTCCGTCAGCGAGTTTTTTTACAAGCATTTCTTTGGTATCGTGTTCGCTAAAATCCACTTCGAATTTTCGTGCGATTTTTTGAAGTCCTTTTACCGAACAAGACTGCCAAAACTCGACATACTCTTCAATCGTTGTGAAGCCACAACAAGAGTTATCACAGCATTTATCCATTTCCTTTCCACCTCCTTTGTTTTTGATTTTTGTTTCTGGGCAAGGATCATCGCCAAGAAAGTATCCAAGGTCATAAATGTCGAAAATATCCGCAATTTTGGCAAGCATGAAAATGTCGGGCAAGCTCTCTCCCCGTTCCCATTTGCTGACTGCTTGCGGTGTTACATTCAACATTTCTGCCAAGACAACTTGCGACAACCCCTTTGCCTTTCGCCCCCTGGCGATGTGTTTTCCGATGATAGATATATCCATGTTTGGATTATATGGTATCAAGACAAGTTTTACAATCAACCGTTAGTTGAATTTCTGGTTGCCAAAGCAGGGTTTACTATAATATAGTTAGGTGGAGAAATAATATGTTTTACGAAATCTGTATTTACGAAGCCAAGCCAAACAAGGAACAAGAAATCGAGCAACTTATGAAAGAAGTAGCCGAGTTTTACAAAGCCCAAGACGGCGTAATTGATGTCAAGTATATCAAGCGAACACACCGCCAAAAAGATTTTGAAGCAGTAAAAAACGGCGAATTGCCAATCAGACTGACAAGAGTAATTGATAAAATCACTTATGTTTTATTTTGGGAACTTGAAAACGAACAGGCACACGCAAATTGCTATAAACCCGCAATGGAAAAGTTTTACAAGCGATGGACACGATGTCTTACTACAATGCCAAAGATAATTCTTGGCGAAAAAGTAGCCGGAAAATAATAATTAAACTAATTTTCAAGTCCTACAAGATAATCAACTGAAACATCAAAATATTTCGCAATAGCAATAAGATTCTCAATAGCCGGAAATATCTTGCCACTTTCCCATTGTGCAATAATCGAGTGCGATTTATAACCAAGTGCTTTGCCTAGTTGTTCTTGTGACATTCCTTTAATTTCTCGTAACTCTTTCAAAATCTTATGAAAGTTTTCCATGCAGAATTGTAATGCGTGCATAACATTCCTGCTTGCATTGTTATGGGGTACTAACATATAATCAAGCATGGAGATCTTGAAAAAACTCACAAAAATAATTCCGATTATGTTATTGGGGGTTGTGGTGCTTACCGCTTGCGGCTACACCAGCGTGGCAACACCGATACCAACACACACCGAAGCACCCCGATTCACAATCGAAGTCGGGGCTTATGGTTTTGACTTGGCGATTGCAACGGATATTGAAACCGGCGAAGTCATCGAACTTGACGCAAAGGAAGTTTTGAAAACTAACCTCAATAATCCGTGGTGGTGGCTTATCAAGTTTAGTGTTCGCATTACGCAAGATGATATCTTTTACGATTATCAACTGACCAAAGGTGGCAGGACATACACTTTGATTGCGGATAACACTTTGTCAACGCATACTGACGAACACGAGGGATACATCGTGGAAGTGATAATGGGAAAGCATAAAGTTTATGGCTGATTTTTAATTGTTGCTTCTGCAAAAGATATTGTGATATATAAGTGTATCCTAAAAAATCTAAATTAGGGGGATTTTATGAAAAGATTAGCAAAACTACTAATT
>Ga0123353_10007397_pt1 | contig 14825 bp, 15 predicted proteins | sample TergutLab28metaG_3_FD_92763 | JGI IMG/M metagenome (GOLD analysis project Ga0123353, IMG submission 92763) | Labiotermes labralis P3 segment gut microbial communities from Petit-Saut dam, French Guiana - Lab288 P3 | ecosystem: Host-associated > Arthropoda: Insects > Digestive system > Gut ... | reverse complement strand
TAGCGTCGCTCAAAAGATGGCGATCGCCTCTCTTGCTGATGAGACCGAACTAGCGCGACGGATCGAGGATAACGCGCAGCAACGTCAACGACTGCAAGAGGCGTTCGACCGACTTGCTATCTCCTACGCGCCCTCACAGACGAACTTCGTCTGGATCCAAGCGGATCGTGCGCAGGAAGTGTTCGATGCGCTTCTTAAAAAAGGTATCATCGTACGCAGTTTCGGAGGAGGCAATGCGTTACGGGTGGGCATAGGCTCCGAAGACGAGACATCCCGAATCATAGAGGCATTCGAGAAACTAAAAGCAGAACAACTCATATAACACGCGCGATCATTGATCGTCAGGTGCAAGTTTCAGCTTCTGGATGTTGCTGTGTCGTCACGTGGACCTCATGTAACGGTTCAGCGGTGATGCAGAGGTGTCGGTCGTGTTCGGTATAATGGAACAATAGTATGATCGTGCGAAGCATAGGGGAGCATGAGTGATTATTGCGATTGACGGCCCGGCAGGTTCAGGCAAATCAACGATAGCGAAAATGGTTGCCCAGATATTGGGCTTTCGTTATCTTGATACCGGCGCGATGTATCGCGCGGTAGCGGTGCGCGCACGTGATCTGGAGGTCTCCTATGACGACAGCGAAGCGCTCTGCGAACTCGCTGAGCGCGACGCGATCGAATTCGGATTCAACGAGAATGAGTCCTTACCGTCACGTATCTTCATAGCGGGCAAGGAGGTCACCGATGAGATCCGCTGCGCGCAGATCGACAAAGCGGTCAGCCCGGTCTCGGCTCACCAAGCGGTCCGAGAAGCTTTGGTCGCCCAACAGCGTGAACTGGGACGGCGCGATGATTACGTGGTAGAAGGTCGCGATATCGGCACCGTGGTCTTTCCTGATGCTGAGGTAAAGGTATTTTTGACCGCGGGAGCTGAAGAGCGTGCTCGTCGTCGTGCCGCTCAGAATCGTGAACGCGAGATCGATTTTGATTATGATCGCATACTCGCCGACATCATTCGCCGAGACGACTACGATACCAACCGTCTTCATTCACCTCTGATGGCGGCAGAAGACGCGCATCTGATCGACTCGACGATCATGACGATCGATCATGTGACCAATACGATCGTCGATCTGGCACGTGCGGTGGATGGTCTCGAATGAAAGCCGAGCTGCGACGCGGTCTTCCGTTCTACGGTGAGGAAGCCCCCAAATGGGGTCTTGCGCGCTTCATCAAGGCGGGACCTGCGCGTATCGTCTTGGCGTTGTGGCGTGTTCGGGTCATCGGTGCTGAGAATCTTCCCGAAGGGGGCGCGATATTGAGTGCCAACCATGTCTCGCTACTCGATTCAGTGATCATGTGGTGCACACGACTTCCCAAACAGCCCCATTTTGTCGCTAAATCAGAGCTCTACAAGGTCTCGGGATTGAAGGGGCGTCTGCTCGCATGGTTCATCGACTCGGTCGGTGCGATGCCGGTCGAGCGAGGGACCGCCGATCGGCTGATGATCAATCGAGCGACCGACCTGCTTAAGAAAGGCGAGTGGGTCGCGATCTTTCCTGAGGGTACACGCGTGCGCGGTGGTAGTGACCCATCCGCGATGGGCGAAGCGCTCGGAGGAGCGGCGTATTTGGCACAGCGAACTTCAGTCCCTATTGTTCCGATCGGGATCGCCGGAACCGATGAGATAAACGTTGAGGGAAAAGTTCTGCCACGTTTTCCGCAGGTGACCTTTCTGATCGGGGAGCCGATCTACCCCGATCGATTCGAGGGACGCCGTAAAGAAAAAGTACAAAAGATCACCGATGAACTGATGATCTCGATCCGACGGTTGAGGGATGAGGCGCGTGAATTGTAGGAGAATGTCATGGAAGTGAAGATCGCACGCTACGCCGGGGTCTGCTACGGAGTCGAGCGGGCACTCAAACTCGCACAACAGGCTGCCGAGAACGCTCACGAGGTCCACTCGTTCGGTCCGCTCATCCATAATCCTCAGGCGGTCGCCTCCCTGCAAGAGCAAGGAGTACAGGTCGCCGAGACGATCGACGAGGTCGGTGGCGGCACACTCATAATCCGCAGCCACGGAGTGGCACCTGAGGTGATCGAAGAAGCGAGTAAACGAGGGCTGACCGTGGTAGACGCGACCTGTCCTCATGTGAGCAAAGCGCAGGAATCTGCTGAGAAGCTCGCAGCCGACGGTTATTTGGTGGTCATCGTAGGTGAAGCGGATCATCCCGAGGTTTCAGCGATCCGCGCACGCGCCGGCGAGAGCGTCATCGTGATCCAGAGCGCGGCCGAGCTTCCTCCCCGTTTAGGGAACCGTATGGTCGGGGTGGTCGTGCAGACGACTCAGATGGCTGATGTACTTGAGGACGTCGTTCAAGACCTGTTACCGCGTGTCAGCGAGCTCCGGATATTCAATACCATATGTGATGCAACTTCCAAACGCCAGGCAGCGGCGGCAGAACTTGCCGGCGAAGTCGATGTCATGGTCGTAGTCGGCGGGCACAACAGCGGCAACACATCTCGGCTGACTCAGATCTGTCGTCAGGTAAATGAGGCGACCCACCACGTGGAAACCTCCGAAGAGCTCGATCCCTCCTGGTTCTCCGATGCAAAAATCGTCGGAGTCACCGCGGGAGCCTCCACACCGGGGGCTCAAATGGCAGGTGTGGTCGAGCGCATCGAGGAGATGAGTTAGTATGGTCCGAGCTATTCAAGGGGGCCTTGTGCAAGCGGTCGATGCAGGAAGCATCGCCGAACGCGCGGGGATTTGCGCGGGCGATCAGATTCTGTCGGTGAACGGAAATGACCTGCATGATGTATTCGACTGGCTCTGGTATAGCGATGCTGATCAACTTGAGCTGACGATGCTTGATGAAGAGGTCGAACGCGTGCTCAAATTATCGCGCGCGGACGATGAAGAAGAATGGGGCATCGAGTTCGCCGATATGCTTTTCGACGGTATACGCACCTGCGCGAATGCCTGTGCCTTCTGTTTTATGGATCAGCTCCCTAAAGGGTTACGAAGTAGTCTCTACCTCAAAGATGACGATTATCGTCTCTCGTTCTACGAGGGAAATTTCATCACACTCACCAATATGACCGACGCAGACATCGCCCGTATCATCGAGCAGCACATCTCGCCACTCTATGTATCGCTGCATGCGGCGGACCCCGACGTACGTACCCGATTGATGGGACCTGCGCAAGGACGCGCGCTGGAGGTATTCGAGGAACTGGTTGCTTTAGGGATCGAGCTACACGTGAGCATCGTGCTCGTTCCCGGGATCAATGATGGGACGGTCCTCGACAATACCCTCGAGTATTTGGAAGAGTACCGTTCGCAGATACTCTCGGTCGGTATCGTTCCGGTCGCCTACACCAAGTTCACGATCGATATCGCCGGAAAACCTCCTCAAAGCTTCGACGAACGCGAGGCTGCGGCACGAGTGATATCTCAGGTACAGACCTATCAATTCCGCTCACGTGAGGAGACCGGACGTACATGGGTGTATCTGGCTGACGAATTCTACATTTACGCGCACGCTCCTTTCCCCACGACCGAATGGTATGACGATTATCCTCAGTACGAGAACGGGATCGGTATCGTGCACACCTATATCGAAGGGATCCGCGAGCACTACGATGCGCTCAGCGTTGCGCTCGCGACACTTCCGAACGAATGCGAGAAACTCACTATCGTGACCGGCGAATTGACGATCGAAACGATGCTTGGGACTCTCAGCGCACTACACGCAGGTGGAAAGACGCGATTACTCCCTGTCAAGAATGAGTTTTTCGGTGGGAACATCAACGTGACCGGGCTGTTGACCGGCACCGATGTCGTACACTCGATACGGTATGATGATCAGCACTTCGAAGGTGAGACGACCTATGTGATACCGTGGTCGATATTCAATGACGACGATCTCACGTTGGACGGATACTCTCCGGAGATGATCGCCGAAGCGATCGAAGCGGCTGCGATAATCGTCTCTGACGACGCAGAAGGTCTGCTCGACGCGATAAAGGAGGTGGCAGCATGAATCTTCCACTGGTAGCGGTCGTAGGACGTCCGAATGTCGGTAAATCGACTTTGATCAATCGTATCGTGGGGCGCGATGATGCCATCGTGCATGAACAGCGCGGAGTGACAAGAGATCGCAGTTATCACACCGCGGATTGGTGTGGCAAGCACTTCATGCTCGTGGATACGGGCGGGATCGAGATGAACAAGGACGATGTGTTTCAAGCGAGCATCCGCCTGCAAGCCGAGATGGCGACCCACGAAGCTGATGCGATCATCTTCATCGTCGACGGCAAGACCGGTCTGACACCTGACGACGAAGATATTGCAAAGTTATTGAAACGTTCTAATACCCCGGTGTTCCTCGCGGTCAACAAGGTCGACAACCCAGGCTCGGAGCAAGAGACCTATGAGTTCTGGAATCTTGGTCTGGGAACGCCGTGGCCTATCAGCGCGACGCATGGAAACGGTACCGGGGACCTTCTCGACGAGATCGTCAGGGACTTGCCTGATGCTGAACTCGAGATCGATGACGGCGCGATAAAGGTCGCGGTCATCGGTCGGCCGAATGCCGGAAAGTCCTCGATCACCAATCGATTGGTAGGCTACGATCGCTCGATCGTGAGCGAAGTGGCCGGTACCACACGAGACGCGATAGATACCAATGTCGAGCACGATGGGCAGCTCTATCGATTCATCGATACGGCAGGGCTTCGTCGGTTGGGCATCATCAATGAAGACGTGGAGTACTACGGATTCGTCCGCGCAATGCGCGCGATCGACATGTGCGATGTTGCGCTACTGATCGTTGATTCCGAAGTAGGCCTGACCGATCAGGACCAACGGGTCGCCAGCTATGCGAAGGAGCGCGGTTGCGCCATGATCGTGATCCTCAACAAATGGGATCTGATGCTCGACGAGTATGAACGAAACTTACTGCTCGACCTTATTGAGGATCGGCTGATGTTCGTTGGCTGGGCGCCGGTGATCCGCATGAGCGCTCTGACCGGCAAGAATGTCCAGAAGATATGGAAAATGATCGACGAGGTCTATCACAACTATTGCAAAGAGATCCCGACCAGCCAGCTCAACAAGCTTTTAAGTGAGCTACGCGAATTCGGACACACCGTCAATAAACGTGGGCGTACTCTTCGAATAAACTACGTGACCCAGACGCGCACCGAGCCGCCGGGATTCACCTTCTTTGCCAATCATCCCGATCTGGTCGACGAGAATTTCGAACGCTACATAGAGAACCGGATGCGAGAGCGGTTCGGTTTCGTTGGGACCCCGATCTTCCTTCGATTCAAGTCGAAAGCGTAGGGAACACCTTTGATGAGTGCTGCATATGGGACGCGACTTATCCTTGTTGCGATCGAGGCGTTCTTGCTCGGTTCGATCCCGACCTCATACCTTTTGGGAAAATATGTCTACGGTGTCGATCCACGCGAGTTCGGCTCAGGCGCGACCGGTGCAACCAATACTGCACGTGCGATGGGGTTGACCGCCGGCATCGTGACCGCGCTCGTCGATATCTTCAAAGGGTGGCTTGCCATCATGCTCGCTCGACAGCTGATCGTTCCATCAGAACAATTCGGGCTGGGCGGATCACAGTGGGCGATAGGTCTGGCGATCATCGCGGTGATCGCAGGCCACGCGTTCTCGCCGTGGTTGAGCTTTCGTGGCGGGAAAGGGGTCGCAGTCGCCGGAGGCGCTGCATTAGCGCTGTGGCCCCCGCTGATATTTATCGAGCTTGCCATATTGGTGGGAGTTGCCCTGATCAGCGGCTATGTCGGCTTGGGTTCGATCGTCGCGGCATGTATGTTGCCTGTCCTGATCGCGTTCTTCGAACCGACTCGATATCTACCTTTGATCGTATCCGGTGCAGTGGCAGGTCTTTTCATCTTGTGGCTGCACCGTGAGAATATTGTCCGTCTTCGTGCCGGTAATGAGAATAAGCTGACCCTTGGAAAGTCAAAAAGGTTGTGACAGATCCCGATTAATGAGAGAAGCGAGAACAAACAGATGAGAGTTTCGGTCATTGGAGCAGGGTCGTGGGGCAGCGCGGTGGCGTGGCTTCTCGACAGTAAAGGTTATGACGTTTTGATGTGGGCGCGTGAACCTGAGATAGCTGAAGCGATCACCAAGGAGCATCACAACTCCGAATACCTGATCGATGTGTACTTCTCTGATCGAGTCAGTGCGACTTCGATCATCAAGGAGGCGCTCGTCGATGTCGATGCTATCGTGATGGTAACGCCCAGCGTGGGCGTGAGAGCGACCGCTGAATCGATGAAGGACATGGTCGGCGTCGGGACCGCCGGCGAAGAGATCCCGATCATCATTTTGAGCAAAGGGGTCGAATGCGGCACGTCCTATCTGATGACCGATATCCTCGAAGAGGTTTTGGGCAACCCGAGGCGTCTTGCAGCGCTGTCCGGTCCCAATCACGCCGAGGAGGTCAGCAGGGGACTGCCCGGCGCGACCACCGTCGCATCAGCCGACCCGCAGACCGCAGAGTTCTTCGCAGAACTTTTCGGTACCGACCTGTTCCGTGTCTACACCAACGACGACCTGATCGGCGTCGAGTTGTGCGGAGCAGGTAAGAACGTGGTCGCGATCGCTTGCGGTGTTGCTGATGGACTTGAGATGGGTGACAACACAAAAGCAGCGCTGATGACCCGCGGACTGGCTGAAATGGCACGTCTGGGAGAGGCGATGGGCGCCAACCCAATGACCTACATGGGGCTGGCAGGCATGGGAGATCTGATCGTCACCTGCACCTCGAAGCATTCGCGCAACCGGGCGCTGGGAGAAGAGATCGCTCATGGTGGATCACTTGAGGCGTTCGAAGAGCGGACCCATATGGTCGCAGAGGGAGCGCTCGCGTGCCGTTCGATCAATGAACTGGCGCACCAAAAAGGAATCGACATGCCGCTGACTGAAGCGGTGTATAGTATGTTATATGAGGATGCTGATCTTGCACAGGTCATGGCGATACTGATGGCCCGTCCTCAACGATCGGAGTAGGAGCATCTATGAAGGGAATTGACTCGTCGCACGTGTTGATCGCGCCCTCACTTTTATCATCTGATTTCACGCGTCTGGGCGAGGCGATCGTATTGATGGAGGAAGTCGGCGCCGACCTGTTGCACTGTGACGTCATGGACGGTCATTTCGTGCCCAATCTGACATTCGGGCCTCCTATCATCAAAGCCATAAAGGAGAATACGGAAATTCCGCTCGACGTTCATCTTATGATCACCAATACCGATGAGACACTCGAATGGTATATCGATGTCGATCCCCGGATCATTTCGGTGCATGCGGAATCCTGCATCCATCTGCATCGCGTTATCCAAGCGATCAAGGATGCGGGTATTCTAGCAGGTGTGGTGGTCAACCCCGGTTCATCTCTGCATATCATCGAGGATGTGATCGAGGACGTCGACCTGGTCATGTTAATGAGCGTCAATCCCGGTTTTGGCGGGCAGTCCTTTATCGGTCGCGCGGTCGACAAATGCATCCACCTCAAGGAGATATGCGAGGAGCGTGGTGTCGACCCGATCATCATGATCGACGGAGGTATCAATCCGCGTACGGCGCCGGCGATGGTGCGTGCAGGTGCAACGTGTCTGGTCGCGGGAAACGCGGTATTGGGAGAAGCAGATCCGATCGCAGCGTATCGCGCCTTGCGCAAAGCGGTCGACTCTGCACAAGAGAAAGCTTAGCGCGCACAGTCTAACGCGCCAGATATTCGATGTGGATTCTTCGGCAAGGTTATTCCAAGAGATGAGGCATGAGCAGTGACGAAATATTTCGATTACGCAGCGACCACGCCGACCGATCCTCGCGTGGTAGAGGAAATGCTTCCTTATTTCACTGAGCATTTCGGCAACCCTAATTCGCTCTACACCATCGGGCGCGATGCTTATAAAGCACTCGAAGATGCGCGCGAGCGCATCGCTGCGCTCATCGGAGCCAGACCCGAGGAGCTCATCTTTACCAGTGGGGGGACCGAGTCCGACAACGCTGCATTCATCTCGACGTTGAATCGATACGCTCCAGATGGGGGAGCTCATATCATCACCAGTGCATACGAGCATCACGCGATCTTGGAAGTTGTGGAATGGTTGGCAAAACATGATCACGAGTTGACGATCGTTAAGCCGCGCGCCGATGGGCATGTGTATGCCGATGATATCGCCAAAGAGATGCGTCCCAACACAAAGGTCGTGTCGATTATCATGGCCAATAACGAGATCGGTTCGATCAATGATATTGCCGCGATATCGCACGTTGCCCATGAAGGGGGCGCCTTGCTGCATACCGACGCGGTCCAGGCGCTCGGAAAGATCAAGGTCGATGTCGGGGAGCTCGGCGTCGATATGCTCTCGTTGAGTGCTCATAAGATCTATGGTCCGCGGGGGATCGGCGCGCTCTACCTGCGCCGCGGTACACGCTTCGATCCGCTGATCAAAGGGGGAGGACAAGAATCGCGTCGCCGAAGCGGAACCCAGAACGTTGTTGGTGCGGTCGGCTTTGCGAAAGCGCTCGAGATCGCGCTCGATGATCTCGATGCGGAAGCGATCCGTCTCAGCCGGATGCGTGACTATCTGATCGATGAAGTCACTTCTCGCCTTGAGAACACCTTGGCGACGGTCGAGTCAGATCCTCGTCTTCCCAATATCGCGCCGTTGCTGATAAAGGGCGTCGAGGGCGAAGCGATGCTGCTACAACTCGATAACCTCGGCTTCAGCGTGAGTACGGGAAGCGCGTGCAGTTCAGGATCGCTTGAAGCGAGCCATGTTCTGCTTTCGGTGGGGGTCCCTCAAGAGATCGCGCACGGTTCGTTGCGGCTTTCACTGGGACGCTGGTCGACCCAGGAGGACTGCGAAGCGCTTGTAGACGCTCTCGTGCCCATTGTCGAGCGACTGCGCGCGATGTCTCCTGTCTATGAGAAGATGTTCGGTAGTGAAGGATACATGTGATCCAATAGCACAGTTCCGTTCCAGAGACTATCGGGTGATATTATCGTTCTAACAATAATGGTGTGTCAAAGGGGTAACGAACATGCTGTATTCAGATAAAGTCATGGATCATTTCACCAACCCGCGCAATGTGGGGATACTCGAAGATCCCGATGGGGTCGGCGAGGTCGGCAACCCGACGTGCGGCGACATGATGAAGATCACGATCGATGTCGCTGACGACAAGATCTCCGATATAAAATTCCAGACACTGGGCTGTGGAGCCGCTATTGCGACGTCGTCGATGGTGACAGAGATGGCAAAGGGCATGGATATCCACGACGCGGTCCAGATCAGCAAGAAGCAGGTAGCCGACGAGCTCGATGGGCTTCCTGCACCCAAAATGCATTGCAGCGTGCTCGCAACCGATGGGCTCAAGGTCGCGATCGACGACTATTTGGTCAAGCAGGGGCGTGAACCGATCGCCGGTGAGATAAAGAGTTCAGACCCGACCTTCGATCCGCACGAGGATGAGGACATTGAGCTCGACGACGAATAGACGCGTTGCCGTCGCAATGAGCGGCGGAGTCGATTCGAGTGTTGCTGCGGCATTACTGAAAGAGCAAGGCTACGAAGTGGAGGGCGTCACGATGCGCCTTCTTTCTCCCGATGGGATCGACGAGGCGATCGTTGGTGCGAGCGCGGTCTGCGAAAAGCTCGGTATTGCCCATCGGACCGTTGAGGCGCACGAGGACTTCCGGACTGCGGTGATCCGCAGTTTTGCTACCGAATATCTCAACGCGCGGACCCCGAATCCCTGTGTAGTATGCAACGAGCATATCAAATTCGGGCTTCTGTGGGATTGGATGGTAGAAAACGACTTCGACTATCTTGCGACCGGACATTACGCTGCGACCGACGGTGTGCACCTGAAGCGTCCGCATGATAAGAACAAAGATCAGACCTACTTCATGTACCGTATCGATCGCAGTCGACTCGCGCGCATTCTATTTCCTCTCGCGGATTGGCTCAAGGATGAGGTCAGAGCATATGCGCTGCGACATGGTCTTCTTACGAGAACGACCGATGAGAGCCAGGACGCGTGTTTTGTGTCAGGTAAAGATCGCAGTGAGATCATCGAGAGTATCGACTTGGGGACCGATCTGCCGGGAGATATCGTCACAGCTGACGGCGCGGTCGTCGGCACTCATGAAGGTATCACACGTTATACGATCGGGCAGCGCCACGGGCTTGGTGTCGGTGGACAGAGTGAACCGCTCTACGTGATCGGTCTCGATGCCGCATCCGACCGCGTGATCGTCGGGTCGCGAACAGAAGGCATGATACGCGTCATTGAAGGTGATGATATCGTTATCGATACGAGCGCGTTCGAAGACCCTGAAGGCCCCTGGGATGTGATGGCGCAGGCGCGTTACAATATGCGTCCTCGACCGGCAACACTCGAGATCGATCGGGGACGGCTCTCGGTCGATATGCACACGGAGCAGATAGGTATCAGCCCCGGCCAAAGCATTGTGTGTTACCGTGAGGATATCGTGATAGCAGGAGGAGTGATTTCGTGCACGCGTTAGCTGACTGCCATATCCATAGCGAATTGTGTGGACACGCAAAAGGAACACCTGACGAAATGGTCCAAGCGATCGTTGACGCGGGTCTTTTCGGTGCGGTCATGACCGAACACCTCCCTCTCAAGCCCGAGCTCGACCCCGATGGTGTGTATTCGATGCGTGGTGATATCGATCTTCTCTATGTGGCAGAATTACGTGATATTCGTTTTGATTGGGATGGGCTTAATCTGGTCATCGGCGCTGAAGCGGACTGGATCTCGACCGATGTCGCATGGACCCACGAAAGTGTGCGCAATGCCCGCGAGAAAGGTATCGAGGTCGTGTTGGGCTCGGTCCATTTTCTTGATGGATGGGCCTTTGATGACCCGGCTCAGATCGAGATATGGGAGAGCAAGGTCGTCGAGGAGGTTTGGGATCACTATTTCACCGAGTGGTGCAAGGCTGCCCAAAGTGGCTTATTCGATGTGATGGCCCACCCCGATCTGGTGAGAAAATTCGGGCATGTGACCCGCAACGCGGATGAATACTATGATGAGGCTTCTCGGGTCGCCGCCGGTGCAGGAGTACTCTGCGAGGTCTCGACCGCCGGCTTGCGCAAACCGGTTGGACAACTCTATCCCGATAGCCTTATGATTGAACTGCTTATCCAACGAGGAGTTGGACTGACAATGGGTAGTGACGCACATGCGCCCGAGGAGGTCGCATACCGATTCGACGAGTGCGTGAAGGTATTGTATGGACTTGGCGCGCGTCAGGTCGCGTACCCGCAGCGTGAAAGGAGAGTGACGTGGCTGGAACTGTAGACACAGGTGCAAGCGAACCGCAGGTCGCGGTGACCGCGCGCTCATCTGCTGTCGACGCCGCTGCAGCGCTTCTCGAGGTGCAGCGACTTGACCTCGTCCTTGACGAGCTGGCCGAGCAAGGCGCGAACTTTCCCCATAAGACCAAAGTGGCCCAGATCGCACAAAAAGCGGCCGAGGGGAAAAGCCTGGTTGAGAAACTCGAAGCCGGAATCGTGAAATTCGAAGCCCAGATCGCCAAGATCGAGAAAAATATCGTCGATCTACGCGACAAGATCGAAAGAGAGCAAGCAAAGATCGATGCGGGCCAGATCGATTATCGTCAAGTCGCCGCGTTATCTGCTGATATCTCAGCATTGAACGACCGCATCAACAACGCAGAGTCCGAACAGCTCAAGATCATGGAGGCACGCCAGGAAGCGAAGAAACGAATCGCCGATGTGCAAGTCAAGATCAGTGAACTTGAGGGTGCCAAAGAGCAGACTTTGCAGGCTTATCGGCAGCAGATGGCGATCCTCGCTTCAAAGACCGTACAGATCACCGCCGCGCGCGACGAGAAGCGCGAGCTCATATCGCCTGAGGTACGCGAAAGCTATGATACACAACGCGATCAAAGAGGCGGCAATGTGGTCGGGCTCTTCGATGGCACCCGCTGTAGTGCGTGCTCACTTGCCATTCCGACCGCATTCATCGATCAACTCACATCGCCGGGAGATATCGGCACGTGCAGTGAATGCCATCGCATTCTGGTCTGTTTAGGGGAGCAACATGACGAGTGAGATCTATACCATCTACTGTGACGGCGGAGCAAGGAACAATCCCGGACCGGCAGGTGCAGGTTTCGTCGTAACGCTTGGAGATGATGAAGTGCTTGCGGCAGGTACCTATCTGGGCGAGACGACCAACAATGTCGCGGAGTACTGCGGGTTCATTTGGGCTCTGGAGAACGCCGATCATTTAGGAGCAAAGCGTATCCAAGTGTATGCTGACTCATCGTTGATGATCAACCAGTTGATCGGTGCGTACAAAGTAAAGGACATGAAATTGAGGTGGCTGCACACGCGCGCCCGAGAGCTCATGGTCCTTTTTGAGACTTGCGACATCGAGCATGTACTGCGTGATCAGAACGAGCACGCCGACCAATTGGTCAACCAGGCGATCGACGAAAAGGATACCGTTGGAACATTCAAGATCGACCCCTCCGATGTACATACGCTCGTTGCTGATGTAAATGGAACGTTGTTCGATCTGGGCGGGGCTTCAAAAACAAAATCAGAAAAGAAGGCAGATGCCGCAGGATCGAGTGCGTCCGAGAAGGTGAAACGAGCAGATCGAGACACTCCTGATGGTGAGAATAATGACCAATCCGCTGCAAAGACCGAAAACGATGCTAAAGAGATTTCGTCGGACGAAGTGCTGGTCAACAACTCGCGCGGTATCTATTCTTTGCAGGTCAAGTGGCATTTCGATGCCGCTCATCGACTCTATAACTATCCTGGCGAATGCAGCGAACTCCATGGGCACACGTGGGAGGTCGAGGCCACGGTCGAGTCCGACACGCTCAACGATATCGAGATCGTCTATGACTTCAAGGACCTTAAGACCGATCTGGCTCTTATCCTTGATGCCTACGACCATAAGTTGATAAATGATGTTCCACCGTTCGATGAGATATCGCCGACCGCAGAGAATCTTGCGCGCGTGGTATTCGAGGAATTGAGCGACCGCATCGGTAACACCGTTCGTGTTGCTGAAGTTGCGGTCTGGGAATCACCGGTAGCACGCGTCGGTTACCGACTCAAGTCCTAAGATCGCGATCTAGAGACCGCGTCTGATGGCATCAGTGCCGAATTTCTCGCGGATCGCGTCGATATTGCGGGATAGCTCGCGTTTTCCATCGAGATCCTCGATCCGATCGTTCTCCTCGAGCAGAGAGAGCTGCTCGCTGCCTGAGATGAAATTGCTGACCCCCACTCCGAGGAGCCGGACCGGATGTCCGACATGCCATACTTTCGGTAAGAGCTCTTCGATGAGAGGGATCATCTGTGCGAGATCATCGACAGGGTAGGGGACCGTTATCGATGATCCATGCGTATCGAAATCAGATGTCCTGACTTTGAGAGATACCGTCTTTCCCGCAAGTTCCTTCTTTCGGAGGCGTCGTGCTACTTTCTCGGCGATATGACCGAGCTCGCGCATCACGTCATCTTTTTCGCTCAGGTCCTCAAGAAAAGTGTTCTCGTTCGAGACCGATTTGACCACATCGGTGGGGGCGACCGAACGCTCATCGATACCGCAAGCCCGATCGCGCATGGTGATTCCGACCGATCCGAGTAGCATACAGGCATCCTGATCTCCGAGTTGCGCGAGATCGCCGAGTGTGTGCACTCCGATATCATCGAGACGTTGCGCGGTCGCTGCTCCAATGCCGGATAGGATGCGGATCGGAAGGGGCGCAAGAAAAGCCTCTTCCTCGCCGGGATAGATCACAGTGAGACCTCGAGGCTTTTGATAATCACTCCCGATCTTTGAGACCGTCATACTGCTACTCAATCCGATCGAGCAGGTTATGCCCAGTTCAGCCACTTGTTTCTGGATTAAGTTCGCGACGTCCACCGGGTGGGATCGATTGACCGGATTGGGAGTCACATCGCAGAATGCCTCGTCGATCGAGACGGGAAGGACCACCGGGCTGTATGCACGCAAGATGTCGAAGACCGCATCCGAAAGCTCATGGTAGCGCGCGAAGTCTCCCGGCACCCATATTGCATCAGGACAGAGTCGCTTCGCCTGGACCGATGACATTGCACTGCGCACTCCGAACCTTCGCGCCTCGTAGCTGCAGGTGGAAACAACACCGCGCATACCCGGAGAGCCGACGATGACGGGTCGATCGCGAAGCTTGGGGTTGTCGAGTTGAGCGACACTTGCGAAGAATGCGTCGATATCGAGATGCAGGATCGCACGACCACCCCAAGGGCGATCGCTCGCATCCGGTGTGTCATAATCAAGAGAAGCCATAGTTGTAGTGTAGCGCAAACCGCACGCGAGAGGAACACGTGTTCGAGGAGGATACATGAAGATTGGTGCCCACATACCGACTCAGGGTGACTACGAGAAGATGGCGTCCTATGCGAAAGAAGTGGGGTGCGAATGTATCCAGGTCTTCGCGAAATCCCCGCGCCAATGGAAGTCTACGGCGATGGATCCAACGAAGCGAGAAGAGATGGAAGCAGCGCGACAAGTCTATGACTTCGGACCGATACTGACCCATACTGCCTACCTCATCAATATCACGACCAGCAAGGAAGACCTCTATGAGAAGTCGGTCGAGGCACTGGCAGACGAGCTGGTACGTGGATCGATCATCGAAGCCGAAGGGGTCAATACGCACCTGGGTAACGTTGTGGATGGCGACCAGACCGCAGCGGTGAAGCGC
>Ga0123353_10007396_pt1 | contig 14827 bp, 13 predicted proteins | sample TergutLab28metaG_3_FD_92763 | JGI IMG/M metagenome (GOLD analysis project Ga0123353, IMG submission 92763) | Labiotermes labralis P3 segment gut microbial communities from Petit-Saut dam, French Guiana - Lab288 P3 | ecosystem: Host-associated > Arthropoda: Insects > Digestive system > Gut ... | reverse complement strand
TCGACAATTGGATAACGGAAGAAATTTTCAACGAGCATCTCAATCATACCGGTCCGCACTCGCTGCGCGAACTCAATATGTATAACAGCATTGAGTCGCCGCAATACCCGCGTTACCCCGGTTCGGTAACCGAATATAAAGATTTGAAAAAATTTTTTGACGGCTATGATACCGGCATCGCATATGCGGACCATTTGATCGGCAAAATTTTCGATTTGATGCGCGGGCTTGGCATTTTTGAAGAAACGGCTGTAATAATAACTTCCGACCACGGCGAAAACATGGGCGAATTCGGCATCTACGGCGAACACGGCACCGCGGACAATATAACCTGCCGCATCCCGATGATCATCAAGTGGCCCGGCATGGCAAAAGGCTGCGTTGCCGACGGGCTGCATCTCAACCTCGACCTGGTTCCTACAATGGCGGATCTTTTAAACGTCGAGCCATATTATAAATGGGACGGAGTAAAATATACCGACACAATAAAAAAATCGTTCGATTGCGGACGCGATTTTGCCGTAATTTCGCAAAACGCGCATGTATGCCAGCGAAGCGTGCGTTTCGGCGATTGGCTTTATATAAGGACGATACACGACGGCTACCATTTGTTCGACAAGGAAATGCTGTTTAACATAAAAAACGACCCGCACGAACAAAATAATTTGTCGGCGAGCCATCCCGAGATCGTTGCCAAAGGCGCCAAAATTATTTTGGATTGGCAGGAAGATATGATGATGGCTTCCGCTTCGCAAACCGACCCAATGTGGACGGTAATGCGCGAGGGAGGTCCGTTCCATACACGCGGTTATTTAAATGATTATCTTGTAAGGCTTGAAGCAACGGGGCGAACCGACGGCGCGAAAAAATTAAGGGAGCGATATGCTTCTGATAAGATAAATAAATAATTAGCGCGGCTGCAGAAACAGCGGCAAACGTTATTTTCCACCACGGCGATATCGACAGAGGTGTAAAAAAACCTTCTATGAGCCCCGCGACCACCAACATTAAAATGATGCCGGGTATAAGCTTACCGGCATCTTTCGCTGCTTTAATTACAGCGTCTTTGCGTTTGTGTTTGCCTGGGATCAACAAAGATTTTCCGAGCATCAATCCGCATGCGCCGCAAATATAAATCGCAAGCAATTCGATTATTCCGTGAGGCAGTATCAATGAATAAAAATAAATAAAACCCTCGAATGAATGAACGGCCGCAAAAGCGTTTAACGCGCCTATTATGGCGCCGTTGTACAGGAGTATTAAAACCGTCCCTATACCTCCAAACAACCCTGTCGCAAACAGCGTACCTGCCACGCGGATGTTGTTTGTCATTACGTAAGCGCTCATCAACGGATAATCCCACTCGCCGCCGCTTCCGTCAAACGTCCCCGGCACGATGCGGCTTAGGTTCTGCGGGTCGGCAGAAACATAAATGTGCGCTAAAACCGCGCCGGCAAAAAAAATTGCGGCGGATACTGCGATGTATTTGCGGGCGAAATAAAAAGCGGAAGGAAAACCGCTCAGCAAATAATGTTTTATTTCCGCAAAGCCGCTTTTTTCGCGGACATAATAAAAATTATGCGCCGCGGCAACCACAGCGTTTAAATAGTATGTTGTTTCGCTTTCCGGATAATGGGTTTTGGCGTAAGCGAGATGATAACTTGTTTTTTTAAACGCTGATGCGAAATCGGTTATTGCACTCTTTTGCAAACCGCGCAGGCCTTTTTTATGCAATATCAAGTTGAAAGATTCCAATTTTTTCCATACATGAAAATATTTTTCGGTAAATTTTTCTTCGTTCATATTTTTTTGTTCGCGTCACGCATACACAGCGTATAAAATTACTTCCGCGCCTTTCCGTTTTATATCCCGTTCAATTTCAAAAAATAAATTAGGATGGTATTTATGCGTACAATTACCGTATTGACCCCCGCAAACATTGAAATCGAATATTATTTGGCCGGAGCCGGTTCGCGGCTTGCGGCATTCGCCGTTGACCTATTGCTTCAGCTCGCCGCCTGCCTGGTTGTTTCATGTGCGATATTATTCGGTCCGGGCGGCTATAGGACAAAAAACCTGTACGCAGTTAGCGGATGGCCGCTTGCCGCGGTAATAATTTTTTGCTTCGCTGTTTTCTTTTGTTATTTTATCGTTTGCGAAACGGCGTTAAACGGACAAAGCGCCGGGAAAAAAATTTTCGGGCTCCGCGTAATAAGCGATAACGGACAACCTGTAGGATTGACGCAATCCATAGTGCGCGGCTTGTTCCGAATTTCGGTCGACATGCTTTATGTCGGGCTTTTCGTAATTATGTTCAGCAAAAAACATAAACGGATCGGCGACATGGCGGCGGGAACCGTTGTCGTAACCGAACGCTACGACAAAGCCGTTAACTCCGAATTTACAATAATGCCGAGCAACTCCGACACGCGGCTGATAGAACCGCAATACTCTCATATAAATATTTCGGACGACGAACTGGCGCTTATAAAGGCGTATGTGAAACGCAAAGAAACTCTGCCCGGCAACGGCGAAAGCATCCGTAAAAAACTTGCCGCGCATTTGGCGGCAAAATGGAACGTACACGAAAATTTTTTTTCTGATGAAGTGTTGATTATGCTTTGCGACCTTAAAGCGGTTAAATGATCGTGCCGTTCGCTCCCCAGTCAGGCATTTCCAAATAATTCAAATAAATATTTCCGGGCGCGATGCCCAATGACTCTTCGAGAAGCTTGAACAGTTTTTCGGCGAACGCCTTTTTGTTATCTGCTGGCGACGCTTTATACAACCTGATTTCTACGAACGCACCCTCAAGCGGTTTGCCGCGCATAAACAAGCTGCAATCGTCCGTAATGCACAGCATGGTATTGTCAATCGTTTTACCGGGCAGGAGCGAAATTGCTTCGCCTATTTTTTTTTGGAGCCCGTCTTTTTTTTCCGCGCCGACAACAGCAGAAACTTTTATGTCGATGTAAGGCATTTTTTCCTCCCGCGCCGCATTTAAACGCCGGCGCCCGTTAAATTATTTTGTTTGCTCCGCGCAATCGTAACGCAATGCCGTCACGCCCGCTTCAAACAGTTTGCGCATAAGCGACGGATCAGAAACGATTTCTGCTTCTCTCGCGCGGTCGCGCGCAATTTTTTCCGCCGTGTGTTCGACGGAATCGTTTGCGAATGTTTCCGGATCATACAGCGAAGGATGAACCACATAAATGTATTGCCCCTCCGCAGCCGCTGCAAACGCAGCGGCAATGCCGTCGATGTCCGCGTTAATATTTACGTTAAGCCCGCTTTCACTTTTGAAATATCCTGCGTACAGCAATCCTTTTTTAGTTGCCCAATCTTTTTTCATTTCCGTGAGACCTTCGATTAGCCCCTCTTCCCACATGTGGCTGTCAACATAACTTATTTTGAAGCCGAGCTTTACGAGCCTGTCCAACTGCGCGTCATATTCCTTGACGGCAGTTTTCGCTTCGGGCTTCGTCTCTAAAAATTTTTTTATCGAATCCCAAAAAAATCCGTTCGCATCGACGAGACCCGAATCCGCGACCATCATCGACAACGGCCCCCACTTAACGTTTTTCCATTCGGCGTTTAGTGTCGCGTGCATCCCGAAGCAAATATGTTTCGCGTCCTTCATCAAGCTTGCCGCTTCGTCGATGTACTTGCAGCACGCCATAAGCGAAACATTTTTAATGAAACCCGCACCGAGCGAATTATTTATTGCCGTGTTCGCTTTTTGCGACGAACCCGCGTCGTCCGCTCGCGTAATTATTCTTGCCGGCATCAGAGTTCCCACTCCCAATCGAATAAAAGTTTTTGCCCCGGATGCTGTACCGCCGCGGGTATGATCACCGGAGCTTTTTCGCCCGCTTCAACCATGCGCGCCGTAAGCCGCCTGCGCATAATTTCGTGCAACGGTTGATGCGATTGATAGCCGATGAGGTTGTTTAACTCGTACGGGTCGGCGTGCAAATCGTATAGTTCCGTCTCCGTGTACGACTCCGCGCTTCCGGTATCGGACCACGGCTTAGAATCCGGGCTGGTAACGATGTATTTAAACCTCGACGTGCGTATAGCCCGCGAAGTAGACGCCTCGCTTATCTGCACGAACATGTCGTCGCGCCACGGGGCTTTTTTATTTGACACGAGCGGAAGCAGCGAACGGCCTTGAAACGAATCCGGAACGTTTATTCCCGCTGCGTCGAGCAGAGTCGGCGGCAAGTCCACGAGGCTTATCAAGCTGCGGATACGACCGCCGCCGTCAAACCCCGGTCCGGTTAACACGCACGGGATCCTGATCGAGCTTTCGTGGCCGCTTCTTTTATATTCGTCGTTGCGTGTTTTAAAATGGCAGCCGTGATCGGTTACGAAAAGTATGATCGTATCGTCGCCTATGTTCAGGCTTTTTAATGCGTCACGTATCCTGCCGTAACCTTCGTCCAAACGCTTGACCATGCCGTAATAACCGGGCAGGTGCCGCGCCGACGTTCCTTTAAGCTCGGCGAGGTCCGGCGGCGTGTAGCCGTCTTTATATTTCGCTTCGTAGCCGTCGGGCGCAGGATAATTGTCGAGATGGTTTTGAAAATGCGGTTCGATGTAAGAGATAAACAAAAAGAAGGGATTGTTTTTTTGCGTGTCGATGTAGCGGATGGCAGCGTCGGTTAGCGCGTCCGCGCGGTAGCCCGGTAAATCGACGGGATTGTTGTCATTGTCGAACATCCGCGTGCGGTAAGCGTCCGAAGTTATTTCCAGTACGTTGGACGCGAGCCAGTAGTCGTAGCCGCCGCGGTCTTCTTCAGGAACCACGCCGCCTTTTTCTCCGGTGCCTTTCGCTAAATGCCACTTGCCGACATAACCGGTTTGATACCCGTTTTCTTTAAATATTTTTGCCATCGTCAAAGTGTCGTGAGGCAGCGGCCGGCCGTTGGTAAACGTCCCGGTTTCCGTCGGGTAAAGCCCCGTTTGTAATACCGAACGCGCGGGCCCGCATACGGGTTGGCAAGTAAAGCACAAATGCAAATCCGTTCCGTTTGCCGCCGCGCGGTCGAGGTTAGGCGTAAGCCCGAGCGGATTGCCGTGAAAACCGCATGTGTCCCAGCGCTGCTGGTCGGTCATAAAAACTATCACGTTAGGTTTTTTCATTTTTTTACCGTTCGCGTCGTTTATAAAAACTAAACGTTAAATCGCACGCGCCTTTCCTGTTATATTTTTTAAGCTTTGTTGTCCGCGCCGCAGACCTTAATCCAATTTTTTACAACTTCTTTGATTTTATCTTTGACCGGAAGCGCAATCTTTATCGTGTATTGATTGTCTCCTTGTTCGTTTAATTCCGCGCGCATGGCGTTCATGTACGTCGTGTGGATTATCGTGCCGATATTTATTTTGTTGATCCCGTTTTTTATCGCCTTTTCTATGTCCGCCTGCGGAATTCCCGTTCCGCCGTGCAGTACAAGCGGCACATCTGTCGCGTCGTTTATTTCTTTCAGCCTTGCAAAATTTATTTCGGGCACGCCTTCATAAAAACCGTGCGCGGTGCCGACACCCACCGCCATCGAATCGAGACCCGACTGTTTCGCCAATTCGACGGCGTCTTCAACCTCGGCCAAAAATTTGTTTCCGATAAAGTCGCCTTCGAGGCCTCGTCCCTTTATTAAACCTATCTCGCCTTCGACATGGACGTTCCGCGCATGCGCGTAGTCAACAACTTCCCTTACAATAGCGATGTTTTCGTCAAGCGGAAATTTTGACGCGTCGATCATGACCGACGGGTAACCGTTGTCGATCGCTTCGACGCATGTTTGTACGTTGAACGAATGGTCCAAATGGTGGCACAGCAGCGCCGTCGATTTTTTCATTGCGGCGATTCCCCACGCGCCGCAAATTTCCGGCGAAATTGCATTAACTACCGGCGGGACGCTTGCGATCATAATGGGCGCGCGCATTTCTTCCGCCGCTTCGAATATCGCAATAAAATCCCAAATATCCGAATAATTGAACGCAGGCACCGCGTAACCCGACGCGTCCGCCTTTAAAAGCATGGAATGCAAAATTTCTCTGTTAATAATTATTCCTCCGTCCTTATTAAAAATTGAAAATGAGCCGAACCAAAAAAAACAATACGGGCACAAAAATAGCGGGAAGCAAATTTCCCACTTTAATTTTTGCCATCTTCAGCATGTTGAACCCTATCGCCGCGATAAGCACCGAGCCCGTGAGAGACATTTGCGCGATAACCCCATCGTCTAAATACGGAGCGATGTAAGCGGACAGCAGCGTAATCAACCCTTGATAAAGACCGACGGACACGGCCGAAAATAAAACCCCTATGCCCATAGTCGAAGCGAATATCGCCGCGGTAACCGCGTCTATCGCCGACTTCGCAAATAATATCTGGCCGTTTGCGTTGACGCCGTCCTCTATTGAGCCGACCACCGCCATAGCTCCCACGCAAAAAACCAGCGAAGCCGTAATAAATCCCTGCGCGAACGTGGAGTTCGAATTATTTTTGCTGAATTTTTTTTCGCAGAACCTGCCGAGAGCTTCAAGCCTCGCCTCGATGTTTACAGCTTCGCCCGCGAGCGCGCCCGCCGCGAGCGAAAGCACCATGACAAGCGTAAAGCGCGCGTCAAGACCTCCGTCGATAACGATAAACGTCGCTCCGACCGTGCCGCATACGCCGATGATGATTACAGCCAGCCCCATGCCCTGCAGGATCGTGTCCGTAAAACGAACGGCCATTATTTTTTTTAGCAGCAAACCAACTCCGCCGCCGACAAGAACGGCGGCGATGTTAACGATAGTTCCGAGCCCCGGCATAATTACGATTTGCCCGTGAAGCAAAAACCTTCGATGCGAAGCGAGGGCGCAATCGTCGCGGAATAATACGTGTCCGCGGGCGTCGTCTTGCTTTCCGCCGCGGTCACGTTGTTAAACGCGTCTTTAAGATTTTGCGTAAAACGCATGTTTGTGACCGCTTCGCAAAGTTTTCCGTCTTTAATCAAAAACGTGCCGTTGCGCGTAAGCCCCGTGACCAACAGCGCGCGCGGATTCACGTAATTTGTGTAATGCAGCTCCGATATGTAAAGGCCGCGCTCGGTCGATCCAATCATATCTTCAATAGTCGTGCTGCCGGGTTGCATTACGATATTCATCGCATAGCCGCCGTCGCCGGCGTGGGTTACGGCGTGTCCTGTCGTGCCCGTTTTCATTCGCCGCGCAGTTTTAGTGTCGTGCAGATAATTTTCTATTACTCCTTTTTCTATAAGTTTCAATGTTTTTCGCGGGCTGCCTTCGTAATCGAAAAAAAGCGGCCTTGTCAAATTATTTGCGGCATCGTCGCAGAGCGTAATGCCGCGGCCGAAAAACTGTTTGCCGAGCTGCCCCGCGGCGTAGCTGTCGCCGTCCGTAAGCCATTTTGCGCAGATGGGCATGACAATGTAAGTCAATAGGTCTGCGGCAGCCGCAGGCGACAATATAACCGTATACTGGCCCGGTTCGATCGAAACGGGATCCCGCGCCATTTTTGCCCGGGTATACGCCTCGTCGAAGGCCGCGTCCGTATCGGGCGGGCACGCGTTGTATCCTATGCATCCGCCGCCGCCGGATTCGCCGTTTATATGCGTGATTACCGTGTTGTATCTTACTTCGTCGAACTCGGAATACCGGAACGCGCCGCGCTTGTTACCGAACGAAACAAAACGCTTATTTAACGAAAGCGCGCCCGACGCGAAATATTCGGATGATAATTTTTTTATTTGCCTTGATATTATTTCCGCACGGTTTTTTATTCCGAATGTTTCATTGAGTTCGCAGTCTTTTTTGTTTTCGTTTACTTCGCCGTTGCAGCCGGGTTCGTATTCAAACTCGCCGTCTGAAGAAGAAGCCAGCATTGCCGATACATCGTCCGAAATTTTTTTTAGGCCGTCGCCGCTTGTCACGTTGGTCGAGCATGAAGCTTGTTTTAATCCGTCGTATACAGTAAGCGTAACCACCGCGTCTTCCGTCGAAATGTTTTGGCTTATTTCGGAGCCGGCAAATCGTGTGACGGAGTTTTCGCCGCCGTCGATATTCACATCCGCTTCGTACGGAACAAACGATAAAAGTTTTTTTATAATATCTCCCGCGCGGTTTTTATTTATCATCGGAAACACCCACCTTCACCTTACGGAATCGCGACGGCGCCGATCCGTGCGCGACGCGCATTATTTGCATCGGCTGTCCTTTGCCGCAGTTCGGCACGCCTACTACTCGCCACAATCCCGCGTGGCAAATTCCGTCGCAAGATCCCCAAAATTCTGTCGTCTTGCCTGTATAAATAGGATCTTTAAAAATTTTTCCGGTTAAATTGCCGTCTTTTATTTCGTATGCGATCTCGCAGGCAAACTGAAAATTGACGCGCTTGTCGTCGATGCTCCAGCTTTTGTTTTCGTCGAGCATAAAACCGTATTCGATGCCGCCGATTAAATTTTCCAGTTCGAAGTCGCCGGGCATTAAATTGATGTTGGTCATGCGGACTATCGGCATATTTTGCCAACCGTCCGACAACCCCATGCCGCCCGACAATCGGTTTATTTTTATGGAATTATCTCTTGACGATTGAACTCCCGCGAGCATCCCTTTGTCTACCAGAACGGTTTTTGCGGCGGGCACGCCTTCGTCGTCAAAGCCGAACGTGCCGAGTCCGCCGGCGCAATCTGCTGTCGCGTCCGCAATTATGGTCACATGTTCCGATCCGTATTTTATCTGTTCTTTTTTCAACAGATTATCCGGTGTAATAAAACTTGTCCCCGCAAACGCCGCCTCGCTGCCGAATATCCGGTCGAGTTCCGTCGGATGCCCCACGCTTTCGTGTATTTGCAATTGCAATTGCGTAGGCGTAAGCAGCAAGTCAAAAAAACCCGACGGGCATTGCTGTGCGTTAATTAATTCGACGCTTTCGCGTGAAATTCGCCGGGCGTTTTGTTCCAACTGCATATCAATTATCATTTCATATCCCGCCCGCAGCGTGTTCCCGTACGAGCGAACCTGCATGTCGTTATCCGAAACGGCTCTCGCGGAAATTGCGGCCGACGACTGCAAAAAAGATTGGTTGATACGGCAGCCGTCCGTGTCGGCAAAAATTACATCCTCGCGGCGGAAGTTCATGATTGACATTGTTTTTGCCACATCAGCGGTTTTACGCATGATGGCGTGGCACTCCGCAAGCAGTTTAATTTTTTCTTCGGCGGGCACAGTAAACGGATCAATTTCGTACGGCGTGCGGTATGTCCCCCATACTGCCTCTTTTTTTGCGAGTTTGATTGGGTTCGACGTCAGCAACCGACCCGCTTCGGCAATTTCGCACGCTTTTTTTGCCGTGTCTGTTAAGTTTTTTTCGTCGGCGGTCGCCGCAAAACCCATCGCTCCTCCTATAAAAACCCTGATGCCGTATCCCCGGCTGCGTTCAGACGAAATGTTGCATACGATTCCGTCCTCCATGTCGAGCACTTCGGTTTGGATGTCTTTGCATCTGATGTCCGCATATTCCGCGCCCTGTTTTATGCAATAATCGAAAGCGTCCTTTATGCTGTCGCTCATATCTGTTCCCCTCTGTATCTGCGTACCGCAGAAACCATTTCAATATATTTATCTGCCGGAACATAGTCCGGTATCGAATTGCCGGACGAAAAAGCTATTCCGCTGCCTCCGAGCGCCATGCATTCGTCGAGAACATCTTTAACATAGGCCCGTATATCGTCGTACGAAAGACGGCAAACTGCGTCTGTATCCATTCCGCCGAAATTACCTATCCGGTTTCCGTAACGCTTTACCCATTCTGTAAACGGCGCGATTTGATCTTCGTTTGAATGTTTCGCGTCAATTCTTGCTATGTTGATCATGTCAAGCATGACGTCGAAAATATTTCCGCACGAATGTAATAGAAACGGTTTCCCCTGCGCGTGTACGGATTCGATTATTTTTTTATAGGCCGGCACGACAAGATTTTTTATGTCCTCCGCAGATATAAGCGTGCTGCTTTTAAACCCCAGGTCGTCGCCCGCGCGCAAAACGCAATAAATGTCACCGTACAGCGGTAAAAATTTTTGCCAAATAGATAAAATCATCTCGCCCGTTTTTTTAAAGATGCCTTCGTATAATTCAGGCATGTCGCTTTTTATAAAACACATGTTCATGTAACCGAGCAGATCCTGCACACATTCGAATACGCCGTTGCCTACGCCTCCCACCGCTTTCATGCCGGGCGGCATCGTGTCTCTTAACGCGTCAAAAATATCCGCGAAAGCGTTAAAATATATGTCTGACACTTCATCCCATGGATAACGCAAAAAATCGTCATATGAGTGGATAACCGATTCTCTGTGCGAACCCAGGCACCCGCCGTGCGGAAGCACGGACGTAATGCAGCATTCGAAAGACATGCAGTCGTAACCCATATGACGATAAAATTCCCATGCATTGGAAAAATATTCTTTTTTGTCCGCTTTGCTGCCCGACAATAAACCGCTGAAGTTTTTGCCGGTAATTTTTTCCATCGTGCCGTCCGATATCGTGTGTTCGTACAGAGGCAGCCGTTTTGATTTTTTATTTGACGCGGCGCTTAAAATATTTTTGTAGTCCGGCTCAAAATTATTTTTTCCGTACATCATATCCGCTCCCGCTGCGCAGACGCATTGGGTTTTCTCTGCGCAATGTTTACAAACAAACTTTGTATAAAGTAAAATGTAATACATTGAATAAATATTTGCAACCGCGTATTTAACGCTTATAAAGCAATTCGCCGGGGGACGGTTTGATGTTACGCTTGACAGGTTCCGTCAATACAACGCTCGCGCATCCAAAGTGCGTCGCCGTTGATTCGGACGGAAATATTTTTGCGGGCTGCGCGGGATACAACGGCGGGCTCGAAAAATTTACGCACGGTTCAAACCGCGCGTATGAGTCCGAATGGTGCCATGCGATCGGAAAAGTTATGGGAGTGGCGCTAACGGACGCGGGTCATGTTTTTTGCACGGTAAAAAGTGACAGGCACGAAGTCCGCGTCTATAAAAAATGCGGAGGCTTTTTGTATTCATGGGGAAGCACCGGAGCGGCCGAAGGACAGTTTTCAACCCCCACCGGTATCGCGTCGGACGGCAAGGGTTACATATACGTAGCCGAAGGTTCAAGCTGGCCGGCGGTACAGCACAACGATACATGGGTCGTCGGAGGCAACCGATTGCAAAAATTTGATTCCGACGGCTTTTTTATTTGGCAGGTTTCGGGGTTTAACGTACCGATCGGAGTCGCCGCGGATAAAAAATGCCGCGTGTATTTGTCCGACACATATAATTGCTGCGTGCGTATTTTTAACGAAAACGGCGAACTAATAAAAAGTTTCGGTGAATACGGATCAAGCCCCGGCAAATTTAATTGCCCGCAGGGCATCGCCGTAGATCGTCGCGGAAATATTTACGTTGCCGACGTTTTAAATAACCGCGTTCAAAAATTTAACGGCGACGGTTTACTGCTGGATGTCTTCGGAAACGAAAAAGAATTTTGGCTGCCGTGCGGGATAGCGGTTGACGAATCAAACAGAGTTTTCGTCGCAGACACAATGAACCAGCGCATAAAAATATACGAACAAGCGGGGGATGCGGCGCAATGACGCTTGATAAAAAAATAATCGGCATAGCCGAAGAAATGGGCGCATGCCACTGCGGTTTCGCCGACATATCGCCAATATACAGCAAATGGCCTGATTCGTTTGACGAATGCAGTCACTTACCCGCGGCGCTTACCACGGGCATAAGCATCGGCGTATTGGAAGACGTCGATATGCTCATGAACCTTCCGCATACAGACAATGACTACAGAACAAAGCACTACGCAGAAAAAATAGACCTCGCATTAAAAATTTGCGGCAATATCGCCGCACTCGTCAACGAATCCGGATTTACTGCCCATTTGCTTTCGCATCCGCCTATAAAAAAAGCGACCGGGCTTTATAAAGGCATCGCGGTTCTGGCCGGACTCGGATGGGTCGGCAAGAACCGTTTGTTCGTGTCTCCGGCCAACGGCTGCCACGTGGCGCTGGGCGCGGTGCTTACAGACGCTCCTCTTCCGGTTTTCAACGGCAGGCAAATGGAAAACCGCTGCGGAAATTGCACGCGCTGCATGGACATATGTCCGGTGCATGCTTATCAAACGGAATTTTTCGGCGAAGCAAACGGCTTAGACGGATTTAGGACAGATTTATGCAGCGTGGTCCGCGGCGTAATCAACCCGACCGGCTGGGGAGTATGCGGCCTTTGCGTCAAAGCGTGCCCCATCGGGAAAGGCAGGGGCGGGACCCCGTTTGTCAAGCAGCAGATCGAAAACGATTTTGTTTCCGAATGTGCGGCTGCTGGCGATTTTAACAACGACGGCGTTACGGACATAACGGTCGGTCCGTACTGGTACGAAGGACCGGATTTTATTGTGAGGCACGAAATTTTTGCCGCAGAAAAATTTGACAGGCATACATATTCTAAAACGACACAGCCATGTTTCGCACATGACTTTAACGGCGACGGATTTGCGGACGTTTTTTGCATAGAAAGAAATCCGGGCCCCGGCGGCACTTACGTTTTTCAAGGCTGGGAAAAGGACGCGGACGGTTGCAGCGGCTGGCGCGGCGTAATTTATAAAAATCCCGCGCAAAAAGAATCAAAATGGATTCGGCATGTTGTTTTGGACAATATTGCAAACGAAGCTCCCGTTTGGGGGGACATAAACAAAGACGGCAGACCCGAATTAATTTACAGCTCGCCCGAACATTACGGTTATGCCGCATACGACCCTGCGAATCCGTACGGCGCCTGGACATTTTTCCCGGTTTCCGAAAACATGCATTTTTATTTGGCGAGCGGCGCGGGCTATGGCGACATTACCGGCAACGGAACAAACGATTTGATCGGTCCGTCGGGTTGGTGGGAAAATCCCGGAGGCGAAAAATATCCGTGGAATTTCCATCCGCAAAAATTTTCGGAAAACGCGGCGCAAATGTATGTGTTCGACATCGACGGAGACGGCTTGAACGATATTTTGACGGTTTGGCACTGCCACGGTTACGGACTGGTTTGGCACAAGCAAACGCGAGATAAAGACGGGAAAATAAATTGGCAAAAGCATGAAATTTTTCCGGCGGACCCTTTCGAAAAAACAACGGCCGAAAATTTAAGCTCAATGCCGCGTGTCAGCCAGCTTCATTCGCTTGAAATTGCGGACATAAACGGCGATGGGATCAACGACATAATCGTCGGCAAACGCTTTTGGGCGCACGGAGAATTCGGCGACCCCGAGCCCGAAGTCCCGGCCGAAATTTACTGGCTAGAAATTATAAGGGAGAGAGACGGCGTGCGTTTCATTCCCCATTTAGTCGACGGCGATTCGGGAGCCGGCACGCAAATAACGGCGGTTGATTTAAACAACGACGGAAAAATAAATATTTTTACGTCAAATAAAAAAGGCGTGTTTATCCACCGCTGAAATAAATTTTTTGAGAGGCTCTATGCTTGCCACAACGAAAGAAATGTTATTAAAGGCTCAAGCGGGCAAATACGCGGTATGCGCGTTTAACGCAGAAAATATGGAAATGGCTCAGGCAATCGTCCAAGCAGCCGATGCGCTGCGCGCGCCAGTTATCATTCAAACGACGCCGTCAACGGCGCAATACGGCGGGCTGCATGTTTTATACGCAATGGTAAGCGCACTGGCAAAAAAAACAGGCGTTCCCGTGGCGCTGCACCTCGACCACGGAGACGGGTTCCCTTTAATTTGCCGTGCGCTGCGCGAAGGCTATACCTCTGTGATGATAGACGGAAGCCGTCTGCAGTTCGATCAAAACGCCGCCCTTACAATTCAGGCGGCGCTTGTCGCGCAGGCGTCAGGCGTGCCTATAGAGGCCGAGATTGGATACGTGGGCGGAAAAGAAGACGGCTTGTCCAACGAAGCAAAAACCGGTTTGACTGATCCGTACGATGCGGAGCGTTTCGTAAAATTCACCGGCGTAGATTCGCTGGCGGTCGGCATCGGTACTGCTCACGGATTTTATAAGCAAAAGCCGTTTATTGACACAAAACGGCTCGCGGAAATTAATTCGCGTGTCGGCGTCCCGCTCGTGCTGCACGGCGCGACGGGGTTGAGCGATCATGTTATCGTCGACTGCATCTCTAACGGCATATGCAAAATAAATTTCGCAACGGAATTGCGCGCGGTTTTTACCGAAGCCGTTCGGCTTACGCTAAGCGGAACAGAATCGATAATCGACACGAAAAAATATTTATCCGAGGGCCGCGAAGCGGTATTTGAGCTCGCGAAAAAAAAGATAGTTTTATCCGGATCAAAAAATAAAGTCTAAGTATCGGAGGCAATCATGAAGAAAAAAATTACGGCATCTATAATTATTTTTTTAGCTGTTTTATTGGTCGGATGCGCAGGCAATAAAAAAGAACCGCTTGTGGTTTGGTGTTCGCAGTTCGACTACGAAATGATTTCGGTCATGGTTGAATCGTTTAAAAACGCAAAAAAGACCGACATAAAAATTATCGTCGAGATTTGCGAAGACAGCGAAACGCGCGAACAGATAGAAGGCGGAAATTTCGCCGATGTAATTTGCATACCTCACGACCAACTGGGCGCGCTTGCCGACCACGGATATCTGCACCCGATTGCAAACGAAAAATTTTTTACAGAAATAAATAAAAACACTGCGCCGTCCGTCGCCGCTGGGCGTTTCGGCGGCGTGCAGTACGGTTTCCCCTCAAGTTTTGAAACGCACATGCTTTTTTACGACAAATCAATCGTT
>Ga0123353_10007395_pt1 | contig 14828 bp, 11 predicted proteins | sample TergutLab28metaG_3_FD_92763 | JGI IMG/M metagenome (GOLD analysis project Ga0123353, IMG submission 92763) | Labiotermes labralis P3 segment gut microbial communities from Petit-Saut dam, French Guiana - Lab288 P3 | ecosystem: Host-associated > Arthropoda: Insects > Digestive system > Gut ... | reverse complement strand
TGTATGTATGTATGTATGTGTGTATGTATGTATGCATGCATGTATTTATGTGTGTGTGTGTGTGTGTTTTGTAACCGTCACTGTGTTATATCTCTGTAAAAAAACAACAAATCGCACATGTTACATTCACGCAATTAATTAAGACACAAAATGAACACATTAATGAAAAAAATATGAATTTGTTGGTTCGTATTATACAGGCATATCACAATGCACTGTTCAAACAACGTACAATACGCACATTTTTATCGGACTTCACGGCGTCACAGCCCAGAAGGCAACAGCCTCCATTTTAATACCAGTTCAAATCGCCCCACAACAGTCCCATTCCACTCCGCAATCAGCAACTGGTGGGCTGTCAACCCGGGTTTAAAAATGCGTCTCCAGTGTCTAACTGCAGACGCTGTTGCTTCAAACCCTCTTTCGTTATTTTTGACGCCTTGTATTAACTGCCTTAATAAGACGATGCGAATACATGAATAAAGAGTAGGCAGAGAAAATTAAAAGAGAGGAGCGAATAAGAAGAACGTAACTCAATTAGGCCCTTCCTCTCGAACACACTTCTTTATTTTCCCCTACTGTCTAATTTAAGGATAAAAAGGTGTTCAGAAAGTATTAGCCAAATGCTTGGCACAGAGAGCGAACAAACAACTTAATTGATAATAATATGAAAGGACAGAATTAAATTAAAGCGCTAAGCAAACTGCCTCTCCATCTAACAGCGTCTTTGTCACTTTTCGTTAAATCGTTAAATAACAAATAAACGTAGGAGGTGCAGCTGGCTTCTAGAGGAGGAGGAGGAGGAGACATATGCAGACACAGTATGTCGTTTTCTTGTAATCTTGTCTGACTTTAATGAAGCGCGTCATAATCGTAGCCTGGCAAAGGAGAAACCAGTGAATCAGGACAGTAGCACGTGGCAGGCAAGTTGAACTCTTCACAGCACAGTGGCTGTATATCTTACTGGAAAGTCTCTCATATCTTGCGTCCGCAAGGCCCGTCTGTCCGCAAAGGAACAGTGAGTTCCCCCCCTAGCACGGATTTTGATGAAATGTGACATTTGAGCGCTTCGCGAAAAATCCGCCGAGAAAATTAAAGTTACATTCAAATACGACAAAAAAAAAGAGGCGTAGATTACATTACGACCTACGTACAAGGGTGCTGGTAAGTTCTTAGCCCGACCAGGCACGAAAGAAGCTAATTTTTCTGTCAGAATGGCGTGAATTTCCTACGGCGCCCTGCCTTGCAAGAAAAAAAAACCTCGATGACAGCTCGCTTCTCGATGTTGTTGAAATCGCGGGCGTTCCTGACATGATTCCGAGCTTGTTTCCTTCCTGGTCGGGCTAAGGACTTATCAGCACACCGGTACATTAATATCTCGCTGAATTCTTCTTAGTATGAGCAATGCTTCTGTTTAATTTTGTAAATTATGTAATTTTATTGTTATGTTTATGTATGCTTATTGTTATGTATGTTCAGTTCTGTGTATTCTGTTTCAGTGTGTTGTTCTGTCTAAATGTGCACTGTACCACTGCCACTGGGTGTCAACCCAACTGCAGTTAACAAAATATGTCAATATATTAATGTCCCACACACACAAGTTGTAGAGAAAATCACAACACACATTTTACGCCCAATAATCCCCCCCCCCCAAATTGTGTCGTGTGCGAGATAATCTGGAAAATAAGGTACACCAGGGTAGGTCACAGATGACAATATGGCGCATGCGCTTTGAATGCTTGACAATTAAGTTTACAGACACATTCAGAACAGCAAAAATGGTTGGGCGAACGCGCCTCCATGTTACGATATACGTACATTCCTGTGCTGTTAATCCTTCCTGTGAGTATTACTAAGTCATCCCAGCAAGTTATGGACACACGTTAAGAAGCTAAGCATATGCAATGTTATCCTGTTCTTTCAATTTGCATTATATCGCGACACAGTTCTGTGCAGGACGACAGAAACAATCACAGCGCATGACTTCCTCCGCGAAAGAGACCAAGTATCAAACTGAAACAATACCAGTGGTAAAATGTACCACATAAACAGTTTGCCTACAGAAATTAAATAACTAAATTAATTAAATATTTTAATAAATTAAAATATCCTGACGTGGAATGTACAGAGGTAAAGTAGTTCTTACAGTTAATTAAACAACACACAATAAGAACGCGTGAGGAAAGGAGGCATAGCTCCACGCATTCATAGCCACGGCTCGAGATGGAGGCGGCTTTCAACTTTGCTTTCTTTAACCCCAGGGAAAGAGCTTGCGGCGCCTGACGGCCGGAAGACTTTGTGATTTGCCTCACAGTCGGTCTGAACGATGTGGTTACGAGAAATATCTCTCCTCCTGCCAGGAATCGAACCTCGATCCTCCGGCTGTCCAGCCTGTAGCCTAATAACACAATTAACTTCAGTTCACGTATAGGAAAAAACGTAAAGTTGTCCCTGCCCAAGTAATGAAGGCATGTGGGGGGAAGAAGAGGTATTGCTCCAGTCATTCTTAACCTTGGAGACAGAAGGACATACGAAACATATTTTTATTACGTTGATGGTATTTATATTGGTATAATACAAGCGGGGAATATGGAAGGAAGGCGGGGGATGAGTAATACGTTACGGGGTGTAGGTCTGTCAGTCAAGAAACCTCAAGGGAAATCGACCGAGACGACTGTACACAGCTCGGAGGATAATATTAAAATGTAGCTTCGAAAAATGAAGTTTTAAGACTGCAGACTGGACTAAACTGAACGAAGCTGCGATAATGGTCTATTGCGCTGTTTGTCACAGTGTGGGTGGCAGCAGCCGGCGGTCCGAGAATCATTTTTATGGACCGGCCAAATTTTGTAAGAAACAGACAAGAGGTGTGAAACACGCGGCCCGCGATCCGCGCTCTCCCCATTTCATTTTATCGTCACTGATCTTAAGAGGAATTATGGAACGCGGTTTAGCTCAGAGTCGGAGGAAGTGCATATTCAAATGATTTTATAGTAACGAATGAGGCTCCAAAATGTCAGCTGTCCCTGGATGTTAATGCACAGCAGCTGTCAATGGATGTTAATGCACAGCAGCCGTCAATGGGTGTTAATGCACAGCAGCTGCCCTTGTATGTTAATGCACTCCCTGGATGTTAATGAACAGTAGCTGTCCCTGGATGTTAATACACATAAGCCGTCACTGGATGTTAATGCACAACAGCTGCCCCTGGATGTTAATGCACAGCAGCCGTCACTGGATGTTAATGTACTCCCTCGATGTTAATGCACAGCATCTGCCACTGGATGTTAATGCACAACAGTTGTCCCTGAATGTTAATGCACAGCAGCTATCCCTGGATGTTAATGCACAACAGTTGTCCCTGGGTGTTAATGCACAGCAGCTGTCCCTGGATGTCAATGCACAACACGCATCTTCATAGAGTTCGCAATGTAGTAAGTTTTAAATTAAAAAATTATAACTCATTTTAATCTCGTCTCAACGGTGCGCCACACCAACTCCTATTCTAGGTCACACCTCTCGGAACCTCCAAACAAATAACGGGGTACCTTAAATTAGGCCACGACTTCTTCCCCCCCCATATCTTTTCCCATAAACTGCCAACTCTGCTGCATAATCCCAGTTGCTAAGACATTCGTTAAAGAAACCTTAAACAAACGCACACAATTGCCGGTACCATACCTTATACCAGGCCACGGTCGCATCCTTTCGGATTCCTTCCACCCTATCAAACAGAGTTATGAAAAGTGTCTTTCCATGAACACGCAACTGAATGCCCCAATGCCTCCCCCCAAACCCCACACGTATGGAGCCAAGTTCAGAACCCGTGACACAGCTGCTGGTGTTCTTAGGCTGCTGGCACTGCTGTCACAGCTGGAGGGCTCTTCAGCCAATGCGCACTCACGCGCGTGCGTCACTCCTTGATACAAGTGCCCGTTATCTGCAGTGTTAAAAAGCCAAGTGCAACACAGGTCCGGGGGCAGATAAGGGGTGGAGGGGCGGTTATAAGCCCGCTAATGGCGGTACTTAACTCCCCAATCGTTCACACTTTATCTAATTTATAGCTCTGAAAAATTTCAAGATGTTAACCCTCACATTAACAAGTAGTAAAATGAGCCACTAAATGTTATGAAAAGCAGCCGTATGATTCTTTTATTATCCTATATAAAAATCTCGACCCCCAAATGACTTCTGTCGTACTTTTTGTCGCGTTCGGAAAATTGCGAAAAGCGACTTTGAGCTGTGATCCGTCCGCACGCAGCAACTCGGCTTCCACTGGACGGATTTTCATGAAATGTGACTTTTCGAAAATCTGTCAAGAAAATTTCACGTTCCAATAACATCTGACAAGAGTAACGGGTACTTTACATGAAGACCGATGTACATTTGTGATAATATCTCGTCAAATTATTCCTGGCATTAGAAATATTTCAGAGGGTGCAGAGAAAAGCAAGACACGTTTTGCGTTCAGTAACGTTTTCTTCCAAAAGTCGTCTCGTTTTTGAGATAATGTGGAAAAATATGGTACACACAGGCCACAGATGACAATATGGCGCACGCGCAATGCACGCTGGGTAACTACGGCTACAAATACACAATCAGAATATGTAATATTTATTGCTTCTCCACGGCAACAATGGTTACGCGAATGCGCCGCAATGTCACATTACAGTACACTGCCAGTCTTGCTGTGAATACTGCACACCTCAGAAGGCAAGTGACATGTTAATACGGTCTTCGTATTGCGGAAAAACAAAACAAAGAACTGGATATGCATTCACAAATTAATGCCTTTTACCGTCATAGAATGGAACAATACCCAGTCTCTATAACAACACATTGCACTAATTTCTGCAGGTGTTTTCCACACACGAAGCACAAAATCAGCCCTTTCGATCGAAGGCGTGTTTCAAATTCGAAGCCACATGAAGGTTCTGGATGAAATTTGGTATCGGAAAATAAAGACTACTGTAGCCGATCATTTTTAGTATAGCTGTTTCTTACGTATGTTGGCTTCAGTTACGGACGGTTCATGGCCATGCGTTGTAAGTTAATCTGTCAACGTATATTCAGGACCGTTGGTGATAGGTAGGAGAGGAGAGATTTAAATGGGAAAACGTTAGCAGCGGACAACGGACGCTAGCAATCCAGTGCGAATTCAGTCGCGTACGAGTGTGGTGTAAGTAGGAGTAGAGAGAAGTGACTGTGTCAGTTTCCTAGAAATGGTCTAGTTGTTTTACTGGATATAGCGCTCCATTATTTTATATCAACAATAAAATGAGTAAATAAAATAAGTAAAAAGAAATGATTAAAACTAAATGTGATTCGGTGAACCACACCCGTCTCCCGTAAGAGGATCACCAACCAGACTGAGCGCGTCGGGACAACAAGGTTACGAAGGGTGATCGTGTAGACCAAAGTATTCAAACATCACTTCAGTATTTAGGTGTTTTAATTCACGTACGTGTGCACTAACCCCTAATTTATTTCTCCTTCTTCAGTGCCACAAGCCCCTTTCTAAGTCCAGAATTGTTAAAACTGATATTTCCATAACTTGCAGGCCTTCCCGCATCTACCTGTACTTTAGAATTATGACATGCCAATTTAGGTTGGAATCCTGTTTATACGAAGGCAATTTGCCCCTCTGCTGAAGTATGCACGACGCCACGAAGCAATACAGAGAAACAGAGGAATATCTCCATATATCCTTAGCCTCGGCACGTCATGGAAACGAGTCGTTCGATTCACGACCCGCCTGCTCAATTCCGGAATAACTGCCCCGGTGTCCACTAGATCAGTGTTTCTCAAACTTTGTGAGACCGCGGTCCGGTAAATTCTTTTTTCATAAGACGAGGACCCGGTCCCAACGAATTTACTCGTAAATACCTTTCCATTTTTTTTAAAGTTCATACATTAAACTAACATAAGTATTGATAATTAATTATGGCATAATCATACAGAGCATTAGTACACTTATGTATACGGTGTGGCATGTTGACAAATATAAAATTACATTTAAATTCGTTATCAATCACTGGACTAATGAAATCTTGTAGCATACTGTAGTTCCCTCAGGCCAACATCTGGGTCTGAGTTTTTCGACACATTCACGATATTTTTCTCCTCAGAATATTTCCATTATAAAACATTTATTCATGAAATTTGCTTAGAAAACTAAAATGACAAATTCCATCAGAACCTCTCGCGGTCCGGTATAATTGACGCCAGGGCCCGGCGGTTGAGAAACACTACACTAGATAGTAGGGTGGTTTGGCCCCACTGCAGGTTTCTGCCCCTGGCGGAATCGAAAACTCTATTTCCCCGGCCGTCCATGGCTTAGCCTGGTCACTACAGTGACTGAGCTATTTCAGCTTTATGTTTAGTTCTGACAGGTATAAATGTTAACGTTTGCGCTTTTCGTTCACGGGCCCGCCATCAATGTAAGGTCAACTACTCGCAGTAAATGGAGGAAACTGTAACACTATTGCCTATGATGGATTTATTAGCATTTATTACACGACGAATGGGCCCGAATCCCGGAGGAGGCGAGATTTTCCGCCCGTCCAGACCGGCCCTGGGGCCCACCCAGCCTCCTGTACAATGGGTACCGGGTCTTTCACGGGGGTAGAAGCGGCCGGGGCGTGGGGCTGACCCCCACTCCATCTAGTGCCGAGGTCCTAGAGAGAGTAGAGCTATACCTCTACTCACCCTAAGGGCCTTTGTGGCCTATAAAAAGGGTGAAAAGGGACGAGATTTTCCGCCCGTCCAGACCGGCCCTGGGGCCCACCCAGCCTCCTGTACAATGGGTACCGGGTCTTTCCTGGGGGTAGAAGCGGCCGGAGAGTGGGGCTGACCCCCACTCCATCTAGTGCCGAGGTCCTAGAAAGAGTAGAGCTATACCTCTACTCACCCTAAGGGCCTTTGTGGCCTATAAAAGGTTTGAAAACCTACCTATTACACGGCGCCATGTGTTCTTGTTACGAGATATGAAAGTAAATATCAATTCTAACATTATTACAGGCCTCTAAGAGAACACACGTGCACGTTCAATCTCACGATATTTAGGCTTTCGTAGGTTAACCTCGTCCACACACACATTTCAGAGCGAAACGACTTAAATACCAACAAGAGAACATTTCTGAGGCCCCTAACGTGACATCTTGCAATTAATTCCGTCAAGAAAACACACACAAAAAATATACAAATATTTTAACACTGCGCCTTTACAATCTGGGTAAAAAGAAAAATATTTTGGCCCACTGATTGCCACCAGCGTTCGCGCGTCACAGTTTGTGAATCTCAGTAGTAGAATATTCATGCCTAAGTCCACCCTAAACGCCACGGTCTGTCACAGTTGCAAACTTTGTGCATCATCAATTTTGATTCCGGAAGCTGGAGGGGGGGGGGCGATAGTTGAGGAGGGGTAACATTTGATGGATGGCAGCGAGAGAGGGGGTGTCGGGGGTCGACGGGGGGTACATCCCCGACCTGTCAGCACATTCAATGATATTATTGGTAGCTGTCATCTTCCCAGCACGACTTCTGGCCAAACTGATAGTCATACGTCCATTGATACAGTTACGATATCTCTATATCAAACACTGCTACACTTTTACACGCGGTGAATGAGCACAACTACGGCTTCTGTTCTCCTTCTGAACACCCTGATTGACGTCTCATACACTGGAAAGACAAACAGCGACTGGGTGAAGGTACTGACCACTGCAAGAAACAAAAGACGCCACTATAAATGATTCGCAAATAACATTACAACTTTGGGTGAATGTATGTACATTTATGATTAAAAAATACAACAACGGTCCTCTGGGGACACAAAACTAAATGACGTCACGTTCCGTTAAGACCAAAATCCTCAAATTCATTAAGTGAGAACCTAAAATCTAACAAAGAAATAAAATCTACACCCGCACCTCAATTGGCACGACTCGCATATGTTATATTCCACACGCAGAAGGCTTTGAGCGCTAAATCGATCGAGCAGACTGCATCTTTCTTGCAGGTTTCCCCACAAAAACCTTACGTGTATTTCTCTTTTCCCCCTACACATGCCACGTGCCCTACCCCATCTCACCCTCCTTGTCCTTACAATCCAGTACAACCCCCGTATTACTGAACGAGGAACACAAGTCACAAAGCTCCTCATTACGTAGTCTTCACCATTCTATTGTTTCTCCAAACCCCTTAGATCCATATACCTCCTTCAAAACCCTGTTATCAACGCCGTCCAACGACTTTCTTGCCTCAATGTGATAAACCAAGTTTCACACCCAAGGGGCACGCGGTGGAGCAGTTCGTTAAGGCACTGGGCTACAAGCCGGTAGGGCGCGGGTTCAGTTCCCGAGGTGCCACTGGTAATTTTCATTGACATAATCCTTCCGGCCGCACTATGGCCCTGGGGTCGACTCAGCCTCTAACAGAAATGCCTACCAGATATATCTCGTGGGGGGAAAAGCGACCGGTGCGTAGAGGTGACAACCATATTACCTTCATGTGACGACTGTCTGGAAATTATTGAAACGTCTCCTTCCTGGAGTCCAATGGGGGCTAGGCCTGTAATGGGATGGCCTTAGCTTTACCTAAATTCAGTGCATTCCCTCACGTGCAAAAGTTCAAAAATGGAAACTTAAGGAGAAAAGGGGGCATTTGTGAAACACGGCATAGATGGGAGAATATTATTAAAATGGACCTTACAAGAAACGTCATGACAGAATGCTGACTGTAAATCACTTGACTCAGAACAGACCAGCGATCTCTTCTTAGGACGATAATTAATTTTCAAATTCCATCAATTCCGACGAATTTGTCAACTATCTCAGCAGCCATCGCGTTCTAAATAAGGGCTCTGACGTAGACCTCTGAGCTCTTTGTGATCGGAGACGACGCCAGCGAAACTACGTCATAATCAAAACCAGGTAGCACGTAATCCCCGCGGCTCGCAACTTTCTATCGTTGATATAGCAGAACATGGCCGTCCGTTTTATCACACTCAACCAGCTCGATCTCCTACACCAGTCCGTGTGCGCCGGGGAGGGAGGGGGGACCCCCGCTGCGATTCTCATGTCATTATTGCGGGCTGCATCATTTATCAAATTCGTTCCACAGCTGATTTCGTGCAACCCTGCACCCACACAGAAAAAACGTCCAAATCTTAATTCACAGCTCACGAACTCAATTTCTGCGCAGTAACACGCTCCTAATCTTCCATAAATCTCGATGCCCAGTTGCATAATCCTAAAACATAAGCTTCTCAAACCACGAAGGGTCACGCTGTTTTAAGCTGAAAATATGACAGCGATAAGAGTTTTGTTAAGCGAGCGGACTGAGAGAAACGGACGAAGCTAAAAGCCCGCTTTCCTATGGGATCGGCCACATCTCTCTTTTGCCACAGCTTTGTGATGGTTATGAATAAGTTTTCATTTCAATTCTGTGCTGAAGTACAGATTCTGTAGGGATGTTGGCTTTAACTGAAAAAAAAAAATTTTGCAACTTGATATATGATCACAAAAATTTCACATCATATTTACAGGGCTATTATATTTACCGGTAACATCAGGCTATACTGGATAGCTCATATTTACAGTGACGACATGTTTCGGGTAGCCATGTTGACGTTAATGCAATAGCGTTCATACAACGTTTCCAGCAAAGAGGTCGACTTTTTCAAACGCAGATATGAAAACACAAGCACGCATGCGCATGTAAAAAGAATGTTGATTTCACAGTGCTTGATTCTTTTACTTTTTAAGAAATAAAGTAGATAAGAAACGTGAAATTAAAAAAAAAAACAAAGCAGACAGTTGAAACATTCCGACCTCTTCCCCATACTACATTTGTTCCGGTAAAAGAGGCAAGCTACTTTCACGTCATACAGATTCACAAACGTTTGGAAATAGCAACGTTACGTTTGGCCCATGATCAGTTTCAGAATTACACATTATGTTCTGTTAACATGTTAGGCATTTTGTAAGGTCGAAAGCTAATTGCATACTTAGAGATTTACCAACTAAACCAAATGGGAGTTGCCGTAATTTTCTTCAGCTCTTACAGGACAATGCCGGTTTAGTTACTCAAATTAGGCCTTGGCCACTTCCTTACGCGTGCTCCCCCAACAATTTACACATATGTACGCCCAGTATTCGACTCTAAACAATCCGAGTTACTGATAGCGTCATAAAATTAACAAATAACGAACGAAGCTTTTTCAAAATCATTCACTTTCTGGAAAAATAATATTCATTTTAGTAAAAGAAGAAAAACCATTCAGTACATCAAATTTTACAAAAATGGTCAGGCCCAGAGGGTTCCAGGAGGTTGAGGTTCCCAAATCTCAAGACAACCGGCACATGAAGGTGGTATCGTTGTCGGCCACCTTTACCGCCAGGAAATGCTCCTGGTACTCATTTATGTTTGAGGCTGAGTCGACCCCAGTGCCATAGCGCGGGCGGGAGGATTGTGCCGATGAAAAATTCCAGTGACACAATCGGGAATCGAAACCGCGACCTTCCGGCTTTACAAAAATGGTCATGTTTCTTGAACTTACACCATACGAAGAGATCTGCGTTCTTCTGGGATATTACGCAGCGTATAGCTAATTCCTTACCGACGTTTCGGAACAACCTATCGGTGCCTCTTTAGGGGTCAAGAAATCCGATCTTGGATTTCCCCAAGGGCCAAGAAATCCTATCTTGGATTTCATGACCGTTGAAGATGGGACCGGCAGGTTGTACCGACACATCGGTAAGGAATTACCGCTATACGCTGCATAATATCCCAGAAGAGTGCAAATCTTACCTACATCGCGGAGGAAACCTGCATTCACGCACTGAACTATACGATTCTGAACCACAAAACGCTTTATTTGTCCCCATGATCACTTCTCTTGAAATCAGGCATAAGCCAACATTTAACAAGCTTCTTACAAAAGCGAGTCCACTATTTTTCCTACAATAAAATCCGGTGTGACGTCAGGAGCGGGCTGAACGCGGTCCAGTAGAGGCCTATGTAATCTGGCAGGAAATTGAGTCCTTAGGTCTGAGCAGCTGTGCCGATTACAGGAGGGACTCTTGCTTGGGACTCCATTTCCGGATCCATCCCCTGCTCTATGTACCACTAGATAATGCCGTTCGATAACGGACCACCCGCCCACCCCCAAATCCCCACCGCATCAGAACTCCATTACACTAACATCGTCCACCATAAAGACGCCATCGATGGTGACCAGGTGGATTCCTGTCCGAAGTGACGAAGATTGTAATGATACCGGCACACAGAGCGAAGTTAGCCGACACGAACAATAAAACATCACTGAATTAAAAATAAATAATTTAACTATTTTCAATTACATGCAGTAAAACGAATACGAACACCGTAAAGGCGTGTGAGACATACTGTCCTATTATGACGGAGGATTCAGAAAACTTTACTGTTCTGAAAGATTCCAGGCCATGTCCCGCTCGTCCTTCTCACTAAAGTAGGCTGTCAACATGGTAAAGGGTTGGGAAGTGAAGATAGGAAGTGGACTGACAGCAGCGTTTGCCTTTGGCCTGAACTTTGTATTGTTTGGAGGACAGAATTATGAAAAAATGTTGATGACAGGGGGGGAAGGGCGTGTTTGGGGGCGGGGGGACATGAATTTAAATTTTGGAAGGGCTGCATGGAAAGCAACTTCGGACGAAAAATGATGCGTTGGTACACAAAACCCACGCCTGAGATTAACCAATATTACGTTTAAATATTCAGTTCGTACCGCGCAGTAAACACCTCGTCTCGGTTATAGACAATCGATCAGTTAATGCTGTATATGGAAATAACCGCTGTTTGTTCTGAGATCCATGCAGAACATATAAATATGGTGTGGATAACATATCAGATATAAATACGGGTTTATTCGAAATTATTGTCGGGGTTTTAACAACTGCCACATCGTTCTCCAGATGCAACCCCATGTGATTTCTTTCTATGGGGTTACGTCAAGGATCAGGTTTATGTTCCTCCTATTCCCGCAAGTATCCCGGAACTGAAGGTACGAATCAGAACCGTCACTGAAACCATCACCGCTGACATGCGGAACGAACTCGATTATCGTGTTGATGTTTGTAGAATCACAAAGGGTGCACATATAGAGTACCTGTAACTTGGAGTGTTGTTCTATGAAACAAAAAAATACATATACTGCTATCTCAAGTGCATTGTGTATGACAAGTTGTTAAAACCCCGACAATCATTTCGAATAACCCTGTACACTGTGCAGGCAGAATGTAGAATTCTGTACTATTTAACTTGGTGGTACATACAGTAACCTCTAGGCTAAAGGGGTTAATTTCGTTCTGGTAGTATAACAGAATTGGGACCGATTTTAATCTGTGCGTTTACTTGTATATTTCACCCATGGGGTAAAAGATGAGCCCTGCCGGTCAAAAACAGCCCTTATTTTGCTACCTTACGAAATAACTAAGCCCATCCCGGTGGTCGCGCGGTCTAAGGCGTAAGTCTGCGGCCGCTCGCTTGCTCAGATTGTGGGTTCGAATCCCACCGGGGGCATGGACGTTTGTCTGTTATGAGTATTGTGTGTTGTCAGGAAAAGTTCTCTGCGACGAGCCGATTACTCGTTCAGAGGAGTCCTACCGAGTCTGGTGCGTCGACGTGTGCGATCTAGAATCTAGAATGAGGAGGCCCTGGCTCACTGGAAGCTGTCGTGCCAAAAACAAACAAAAACTAAATAACTAACGAACGGACAAACCAACAAAGGCAGTGCAACACTGCAGGCCGATTCGCTAGAGCTTCTGACTCTTACTGACACTGTTGTCACCTTCGAATCCCATAGTGGGGACAAGGACTGTTTTTCAGGATTTTGTGCGTTTCCTCACTCGCTTCATGGAAACGCAAAAACAGTACAGTAAAACAGGTTAACGACCATATCCTGCAACATCCTCTGCATTTCGCCAATCACCTGCAAACATTCGACGCTATATTCTATCTTATTGACAGCACCGTTCAATCTAACTGCAATCCCAGTTGGCTGGTCTCCGCCTTCGCATGACGGGACATAAGATTCAGTAATCATTGTGGGATTTGGGGTGGAAAAAGTAGCACTGGGGAAAGTTCTTCCCCCCAGCACGTCGGTTACCAGTTACCATTCTATCACTGCTCCATACTCCTGTGACATCTGGAGCTGCTGCAATAGGATCATTCGCATCCCTATACCAAGGAAGCCTTACAGCATTCCAGCAGCACCAGCATCAGCAGTAGCAGCAGCAGTACTAGCAGTAGCAGCAACAGCAGCACAGTACCAGCAGCAGTAGCAGTAGCAGCAGCAGTACCAGTAGTAGCAGCAATACTAGCAGTAGCAGCAGCAGTACAACCACCACAACCACCACCTCCACCACCAACAACAACAACAACAACAACAACAACGTCGCTTCTGGACCCCACTTTACGATGAGGAACGCGTATGTTCATTGTCGCGCTCACAAAATCCAGTTAAATATAGTTCTCAACTTCACATCCACTTAAAGCGCAGAACACAACACCGCATGGCCTTCACTCTGACTTCGACACAAAACGCAAACATTCGCAGACAACAAACCAAGAAGATGCTTTATATGAAAACGCAGCAAGTTTTGGGTAGAGATAAACGATACGCGGGACAAAAAAAAATGGATTAAACAAGTAAAAGACGAGAGAGAATAAGAGAAAAAGAATATCAGTCGAGGGCGTGGTGCAGGAGGGGGGGGGGGGATTCCTCTTAAGAACTGTCACACATTAGGGACTAACCAAACGAGTAAACGAGCGGTTGATAGAGAAGCACGAAAAGGAAAGGAGAGAAAACGACATAAAAAGGTTCGTTAGGATCGCCTTTTTTGCTTCAGCAACTTTTCCATCCAAGACGAACCGGCTGGAAGAATTATTATCTGAGTTCAATTTACTTGCGGGGTGAAAAGAGAACGGAACGAGTAGTGGTAAGGCGAAAGTGTGAAGAAGAAGAAGAAGAAGAAGAATAAGTGTACGTACTGTCTAACACAACTATATGACGGTAGAGATATGTATAGAATTTATTACATAAAGAACAACTACATGTTTCGGCACTTTACATTGGCCATCTTGAGGTTGAGAAATGAAAAAAAAAAACTTAGTAAGCAGCTATACTTGACTTGCGTGGGTTGTATACAGCGGGGAGGTAAGAGGTGAAGTGGGTACGAGATATCGCATGTGTTGTGTAGGATGGGTGGTGTGGGTACATGGGTTCTGCTATTGTATGCTATTGTAGGTTAATATAGTTGGATCTACTGTATCATCTTATGTTTGTAGAGGTTATATGTACATGTACACTTAGCTTATAAATACACAGTGTGCAATTTTTATATAAATGTAGATTCTACAGTTATAGTGGGTTCATTGATCTAAGACTATACAAAATACAGTTCCTATAGTTATAGTGGCTTCATTGATCTAATCACTTTGTTATTATATTTACTATTATAATACATCAAGATCAATGAACCCACTATAACTACAGGAACTATATTTTGTATAGTCTTAGATCAATGAACCCACTATAACTATAGAAACTACATTCATATAAAAACTGCACACTGTGTATTTATAAGCTAAGTGTACATGTACATATAACCCCTACAAACATAAGATGATACCGTAGATCCAACTATATTAACCTACAATAGCATACAATAGCAGAACCCATGTACCCACACCACCCATCCTACACAACACATGCAAGATCTCGTACCCACTTCACCTCTTACCTCCCCACTGTATACAACCCACATAAGTCGAGTATAGCTGCTTAC
>Ga0123353_10007393_pt1 | contig 14830 bp, 12 predicted proteins | sample TergutLab28metaG_3_FD_92763 | JGI IMG/M metagenome (GOLD analysis project Ga0123353, IMG submission 92763) | Labiotermes labralis P3 segment gut microbial communities from Petit-Saut dam, French Guiana - Lab288 P3 | ecosystem: Host-associated > Arthropoda: Insects > Digestive system > Gut ... | reverse complement strand
TGAATTGATTGAACCAGAATATTCAACGTAGTGATTGTAGCTTATTTTATTAACCAGCACAATATTCAAAGGTTTTGTATCATACCTATCGGGTTTTTACCATATGAAATATTTCCGGGTCATTGTCATCCAGGGCGTTCACCTGACCACAGTATAAAAATCCCGCTTTGTTAAGAAGTCTACGCATAGGCGTATTGGATTTATTTGTCGATACAAACAGCTTTTCCGTTTTGCACAAGCGAACAAGGTATTCGAGCAATGCTGCGCCAACGCCGCGCCGCCTGTACTCTTGATCGACAATTAATAATTCAACGAAGCCGCAGTCGAAGAACGTGTAATCCAATATAGCAAATCCGATGATTCGGCACCCATCTTCGGCAACATAGCATGTTCCTTTACGGATGGCTTTGTCGATGAGCTCATGACGATGCAGATAATCGATATGGCAAACTCCTTTAGTATCAACGCATGTTGCCCGGCGTAACAGGAAACCCGCTATCTCCGCTTTAAGAGGCACGGTATCAGCATGCCTATTGATATATTCATTTAGCATTCTCAATTGCGGCGGAGAAATGTTGGCAGGCAGTTCATTCAAACCGAAAAAACGCAGTTCCCCCACTTCCGATAGCTCCGGTTTCATTTCACCCGACCAACTGCGGCAAATATAGGCATGATCCACATTGGAAACTTCATCCCCGTTTGGATAGACATAGTGCATTTCCGCACCGGAAAACACTCCGAAGAATTCGAGTGAATCCGCTATCAGACCGGTTTCCTCAAATAATTCGCGTTTTGCCGCTTCCTCAACCACCTCGTCTAACTCAACGCTGCCGCCATGAAACCCCCAGCAGTTATTATCTCGGCGTTTTTGAAGGAGCAATTCCCCTGATTCGTTTACAACAATAACGCATGCCCCGCATTGGAGTATTGTCGCATGACCGATTATTTTTCTCAGGCTCTTGATATATTCTGTCATTACCATTCCTCTCTTTCAAAAACACTATCGGTAAGTATAACCCGTTAACTCCATTAACAACGCGTACAAGGCAGTATTATTAAATGGATACATGACGTTGTCTGTTCACTCCATAAAACATAACCGTTGCCGCGCAGCTCACATTAAGAGAGGAAGCCGAAGGTTGTTCACTCATTGGAATAGAAGCTATATTATCGCTGATTTCATAATAGTGTTGGCTCAATCCATTTGTTCCATTTCCAATTAAAAGCCTAACAAGCGTAGTCATATCGGTTTTAAAAATATTCGTTTGCTTATGAGCGGTAATTCCGATAATTTTCATCAAGGGTTACACCTTTTTTAATCCTATTAAATATCTACCGCATAACCCGTAATAATCAGCTTATTTATACCAAAGGCGTCACATGAACGCAATAACGTTCCTAAATTTCCATTGTTTGATAGCCTGTCAAACCAAGCTATCATTGGATTGTCGGGCAGTTCATTTACATGGTTTGCATTATCTTTTATTTTTATAACGGCCATTGGTTCGGAAGTATCTTCTTTACCGTTTAAATCATTCATTAGGGTTTCCGTTAGCTCATTATTCCTATTTGTAAGCAATACTTCAAATTTTAATAGATAGCGTTTTTGGTAAAAACTCTTTGAACCGCCATTTTTACACACAGCTGTTTCTTGTTTTATTTATTATATGTTCGTAAACATCCTTAATTTATTAATTTACTCAGCAGTCGATATGGGTTCATTGTAAAACTCCTGCATTTTAAGCGGTAAGGGAAAAATCAATCCCCGGCATCTCAGCGGTAGTCGCTGAAGCCGATACCGTCGCCATGATTCGAGGAACCCAAAACCTGCTGATGGTCGCGGTGGAATACCCCGAACATATACTGGAGTTTAACCTGTACTTAAATGAAACAATGGATCAAAGTATATGAGTTATTGTACCAAATAACCCACGAATGCACGAAAGGTGCGTTCTAATGGTCTGGCATCAACATTTGGTCGCGGGAGCGTTATTGCCTGACCATGTTCGATTTCTCGTATATGTTATCTACCCAGATTTTTGAAGAGCTGTTTCTTCCGAGTATACAAATGCAGACCGGCTACTTCGATTATTCGATCTAGCACCGAGATGGGGTGGGCGCGTATATGGACGTGGACATGCAGTACCAGCTGTCTAAACTCACTGGCATTCCAGTGCTACCGGGTGATGGGAAACCTAACGCACTGCACTATATGGACGTTGCACTTTCTTCCAAGGGGCTGTTTATAACCCACGCAGCGATACGGAGGAAGACACAAATAATTTTCCGAAAAAGGCAAAATAACTCTCTGCGGTGCGTAAAGTGTAACACAGCGTTAACCACGGTTGCTGAGTTGGGATAGCCCCGAATTACGGCGATATAAGCCATATATCCTCTTGAGGCACGCTGAGCAAGAGACCGCCGCAGTCCGTTACACGTACAACTTCCTCCTGGCAAACGCGACCATAGCGTGTGAGAATCGCGGGTTCTAGTGTAAAGGTCATGTTTTCCTCTAATATGGTATCCATACCGGTTTTCGCCGGGCTGTTGCCCGCGGAGATACCGCCGTTGTGAGCAAATAGACCGATTTCGTGCCCGTATCCGCCGCTCCAGCCTTCGGGATAACCGTATTCGCGCATGATGCGATCTCCGATTACGGTCAAGCCGGTAGAATCTGCACCGGTTTTCATAGCTGCACATACCTCATAGTTCATGCGCTGCAGCGTTAAAAAGGCTCGGAACACTTCATCCGGCGGTTGTGTCTCATTAGAACGTAAGGCGTAAAATGTGCGCTGGTTATCCGAAGCGTAGCCGTCTACACGGATGCCAAGATCCACATTGACCACATCACCGGGCTCGATATACACGTCGGCCGGAGGATGCTTGCACATGTAGCTGGAACGCGTTCCCACCGAAACGAAGGGGTTGTTACGCTCATCCCACGCGTAACGCAGTCCGTGCACGCTTATGATGCTTTTAAACAGCCGCTGCACATCCTCGCCGGACATCCCTAAACGCATACGGGGACGTGCTTCCTCAAATACACTCATGGCAAGCCGCACCGCATGGGCGATTTTCTCGGCTTCCTGATTGCTCTTTTTACCGCGCACTGCTTTCATAACGGGTTCGGAAGAGACGATTTCACCGACATACCCGGCCTTGTCAAAACATTGTTGCAACAGAAGATAGTCCGAGTGGCTTAGCCCATCCGATGACGGGTCCAGTGCAGAGATATTCAACGCGATTCTGCCAATAGGCATACGCGTCTTCAATGCTTCGGTAATGGCGGCTTCAAAACTAGCCATACCGTTGTATAGAATGATATCGCTGTATAAACCGGCTGCCTCGAATTCTTCATTTTCGAGCGCCGTGCAGATACACACGCGCTCACCTTTCTTGGTTATCACCACAGCCGTGCGGAACAGAACATCGGCAGGCATAAGATAGAGTAACGCAGGCTCACCCAAGATGTGGCTCTCGCGGCCAAGTATTATCCAAATGTCGATGTCCTGACGTTGCATGGCTTCTACAGCGCGGCCAAACCGCGCGTGTAGAATCGAAAGATCCATCTAACCCCTCCCTGCAAGCCATCGGCAAATATTATCCCAAAGCTTAGGATAATACTCCCACTGGTTGATGGCAGCCGGAGCCCAGTGGGGCCCGCAGTCCGAAGCCCATATGGCTGTGCGTCCTTTCCCATATAGCGCTGTGGCCAGTATGGGATCACCGTTGAATACTACATGGGCTTGCGCTTCTTCTTTCAAGATCGATTTGTTGTATCCCAAGATATACGGCCACTCAGCCGGAAGATCGGCTACGATGGGATGCGAGCCTGGCACACAGCCCAAATCCGCCCCTTCGGGTACCTCCATCCGGTCGTCATGAGGCATGAAGGACACGGGCAAAATCTCTTCCATGGGAGTATCCTTCCATTTACCCTTGGCGTCCATGCCCTGGAACGTCATGTACCCACCAATCATCCCGAATCCGCCGCTTTCGGCAACGTACTTTCTCGTGAGCGATAGGAGATTCACCACGCGCTTGCCCGTACGAACCATTTCGGGCAGTAGCAAGAACGTGTTGGAGCCTACGTCCGAAAACAATACTACATCGTATCTCTTCAATTCCTCCAGCGTGCGCGGGTATTGACGGCTGACCAAGTGGCAGGGTATGTGCGTAACTTTGTGGCCAAGCTTGTCGAATACATCGCGCATCACACCAAAGGCCTCACCGTAGTTGGTTTCCGAAAAGTGATCGATACCTTTATATTCCGTGGTGGTAAAAAAGCAGGTTTCCCCCACAAACAGGATATTCAGTTTCTGACCCATATCAAGATCTTCCTTTCTTCAACCAATTAATGTGCAGTTCGCGGATCCTGATCAAATGACTTCCATGTCGTTACGGCAGGGAAGCGGTGGGAAGGCTGGAGCGGTGGGTAGAGTTTGATACCAATATGCCACCGAAGCGAAATCATCTTGCCTAGCCAGATAAATCTTCCCGTTGCGGCGCCAGCCAAGATCTTGGATGGTAACCTTAACATCGCTTTCGAAGCGGATCGGGTCCGGTAGGTGCCAGCGATACATGGCAAAACGCTGTTGCATGTCTTCGCCGCCTCCGGGTTCGTGAATCTGGTGCACGCCCACATACTGAGTAGAATAAGAAGTGTACTTATCGTTGACACTCCATCCCCATGCACCGCCAAAGTAGTCTTCGGTACCGGTGTATGCGATGGTGGGAAATTCCCGGTCGCCATCGAGATAGAATTTGATTTCCCCCTCGCCCCACCAGAGATTTGGCCCATTCATACCAGCATGCAGCATGACGCCGACCAACTGCCCGCAACCTTTCACACCGTCCAAGATGACATATTCCTGCGCATACGGTACCACCATGCGCCGCCATTGGGCGTGAAAATATGCTGCGTTCTCCGGCACCCCTGTCAGCTCATAATTGATGCTATAATAGTACTGTGCTGATGTTTCGTTACGGTTTTCTATCGTGATGCGGCAACGCTTGCGGAAAGGCATCGGCCAATAGCTCATGAAACCGTAGCAAGGATTGACTGACATAACCGCGGAATTGATGGGTGCGAACTCCATTTTAATTTTGTTTTGATGGTCATGCCAGCCGTAACCGAAGAAATCTGAAACCGGAGTTTCCACCGACGGGATTTCCTGCCCGTCCCAATAGATGCGCAAAATATAATCGCGTGCGATGGAACCGGTAATCCATAGACTCTGGACGCGTCCCGACCCCTCGATATCAGCCAGCACGGCTGTCTCACCCGACGCGATGCGGATGAAGGGCGAAATTTTCCAACCGCGACCGAGATCACGGGCGCATGCCGCACCCACACCGTCCTCATCCATAGCCGCCATACCCTTTCCACCGGTACGGTTTTCTGGCGAAATCACACGGCTTTTCGCATCCCTTATAAGGGAAATATCGCCAAAAAACGGCAACACAAAACTCCCTCCCTCTATACGGTTATCCCATGCCAACAAACAAACTTCATTTATCCCTTTATCCCGCCGAGCGTAGCGCCTTCTATCAAATACTTCTGGCCAAACACATAAAACACAATCGGGGCAATCGTGGCAAGCAGCACGCCGGCGATAACGGACGATTGGTTGCCGCTACCGAACTGTCCCCGTAGGGAAACTAGACCTAACGGTAATGTAAATAGCCGAGATGAATTAATAAAGATTAACGGACCTCCAAAGTCATTCCACACTCCGATGAACGTTAACACGCCGGATACCACCACTGAAGGTTTCGCCATTGGCAGCACAATAGAAAAGTAACACCGTAGGTGCGAAGCACCGTCGATGTAACCAGCATCATTAAAACTCATTGGAATCGAAAGCATATTCTGCCGGATCAGGAAGATACCCATTGCGGTGAACAATCCAGGCAGGATCAGCGCCATATGTGTGTTAACCAAGTGCAGTTTGCTCATAAACACAAACTGAGGGATCGTCACGACCGCTCCCGGAATCATCATCGAAGATAAAAACAAGTAAAAAACCAGTGTTTTACCTCTGAAATCGATTTTCGAAAAGGCATACGCCGCCAGAGAACTGACAACAAGTTGGCATGCGGTTACAATCACAGAAATTTTGATACTGTTGACAATAAAAATATTAAAGTTTACTTTTTTAAATACAAGTTGATAGCTACTAAAATCGAATGACAAGGGAATCAATCCGGGGGGTAACTGAAAAGCTTTTAGCGGACTCCTGAGCGTGGTCGTCAACATCCACAAAAACGGGATGATGATAAACAAGCAGAAAACAATTAGGAACACCTCCGCAAACACAGCATAAGGCGTAACTCTCTTCTTGTCACGCATAGCGCTTACCTCCCGTTATGTTACTCGTTATCATAATTAACCCAGAGGCGCTGCATTTTAAATTGTAAGAATGTAATGAACAATACGATGAACAGTAGCATGATCGCGATGGCTGACGCATAGCCATATTGTTGCATTTGATAAGCAACCTCATAAATATATAATGAAATAGTACGCGATGCATCGCCGGGGCCTCCTGCGGACAGCAGATATGGTTCAGCAAAAATCTGCATCTGCCCAATTAGCATTGTAGTCAGCACAAAAAAGATCGTTGGCGTGATCATCGGCAACGTCACCTTGAAATACTTTTGCCATTCCGTTGCACCATCTATGTCCGCTGCTTCTAAAAGCACAGGGTCGACGTTTTGCAATGCAATAAGGATATACAAAAAACTGACACCAATGTTTTTCCAAAGACTAAAAATCATCGTGCCAGGATAAACCCAGAACGAAGAGTTCATCCAATAAATTGGCTCAACACCTAAAAAACCGAGGTAATAGTTCAACATCCCGAAGTCTTTATCAAAAATAAACGTCCATGCGACCGCCACCGACGCGGTGGATACCATGATCGGGAAATACAGAATCAACCGATATGTGCTCATACGGAAGTGATTAGTCAGACGATAAGCGCACTGTGCCAGGAGCAATCCGAAAAACATATGCATCGGTGCTAGGAGCAGAACAAACAGTCCAGTGTTCTTCATCACCCTAACCAGCCGCGGGTCCGCTGTAAACGCACGGATCCAGTTTCTGAAACCTAGGAACTGCATTGGAGCGATAATATTATATTTATAGAATGAGAAGATGATAACCGAAACTGCTGGTACTAATACAAACAGAGAGAAGGTTATAATCGCTGGAGAAAGGAACAAATACCCGGTAATCAAGTCTTTTCTTCGCCGTCTGCTCATCTGTTTAATCATCTGCCACATCCCCTATTAAACGATTCGAGGGCACTGACCCCCGCGCGTAACACGGGGGTCAGCATACAAACACCTAGCTAATAGTCCGCTGCCAACGCAGCGTTCATTTCCGCAGCAACAGCGTCCAGCATGTCATCGACAGAAATTTCTCCCGCCCACATAAGCGAACGATACCGCGCAAAAATTTGTGATATTTCCGCATACTTAGACGGTGACTCAACTGGCCGCGCAATATCCGCGCATTTCTGGAATAGCGCGGCATTGTTTGGTATACCTTCTTTGACCATTGCTTCCATCGCTTGAATGCTGGTAGGGATTGAGGAAATCGCCATCGCTTTTTCCTGAGTGGAAGCCTTAGCGAGGAAAACCGAGAGATCGAACGCTTCTTGTTTGTGTTGGGATGACTTCATAATCGGATGCAAACCACCGCCCAAAACCACCTGGCAGGTTTTGAATGTTGGGATCATCGCCACGTCAAATGCGTCGAATCCTGACTCCACAAAACCACTGATCGGCCAACGTCCTGCGAAATACATGCCAAGTAAATCGTTCATGAACATATTATCGATGTTCGAGCCGGGCGCGGGCGACACATTCTCTACAAAGACCAAGTCGTAAATGAATTGCATCATTTCTTTGGCTTCTGGAGAGTTGATTGTGGACTCCGTCCAGTCATCATTTAGATATGAAGCACCGTTACTGAACATAAACGACGAGAGTTCGAAGTACGCGTTTGGAACCGCTACGCCGTACACCTGCTGCCCTCTTTCATCTATGTAGGTCATCTTACGGGCATATTCTAAGAAATCGCTCTTAGTCCAGTCGTCGCTTGGTAGTTCAAGCCCGGCTTTGGCTAGCACGTTAGTGTTGATATACGTGCAAACATTGTTCCACTCAAACGTCATTGCATAATGCTTACCATCGACAATATAGGGAGCGATGGTATTGGGATGAATGTCCGCTAACACTTCCTGTGCCTCAGGGCTTGCGGCGATATAGTCGTCAATGGGAATTATAAGGTCATTCTCCTGGAAGATACGAAAACCTTCAATGGCGATATAAATGAGATCCGGGTAGTCGTTAGCAGCGATCATGGTCAGTATCTTTTGGAAGTAGCCTGCCCAACCTCCGGAGACATTGACAATGATGACTTCCGTGCTGATACCAGTTTGATTAAAGAACTCGGTTAGGATTTCGTAGAGTGTCTCCTTGGGAATCGTTTCCCAAGGTAGCAACAGCTTTAACGTGACTCCGCTGCCGTCGCCCACCAGATCTTGCGTCATGTCCACTCCCTGCTCATCCGCCAACACTGTCACCAGACCTGAGGTGAGGAGCAACAGCGCGCAAAGCAACAGAGCAATGACTTTTCTGTGTTTCATAGGGTTACCTCCTCCTTCTTTTTCTTAATCAAAGCCGCAAACCTCAACCGGATCATGCGGCTAGACAAGCATTTATCAATCGTCCCAGACGACATGTTGTATATCTAGCGAACCATACGCAGGTTCAAAGCGGGCCTCGCTGCCCTCAATCGCCACTGTTCCATAACCCGTCGCTCCGCACAGGAACGAGCGGTACGATTTCGCATTGCGTTTGCTCACGTGCAGTTCCTTAGATACAGCGTCGTACCGCACCCCAGTATACCCTTGCAGAAGCGCGTAACTAGCCATAGCACGTGCATACCAATGCCCGCACTCATATTCATTGTACGGATTACGCGTGACCCCGTCATAACGGTTCCGGCATGCACGAACGACCTCGAGCGCCTCCCTCGCCATTCCTTTCATCAACAAATGCGCTGCAATCTGGTATTCAATGCCGGTCCATACCTCGTCACTATACACGAATGGGAGGGTTGGCCTTCCGCCATTCGGCCATGTACACAGCAGCAACCCGCCCTCGCAACCCATGGCGAACCCCGGCCTCTGCGGATTCGCGTGCTTGGACAGATCCGCGCGAAGGTTGTAACGGTATACGCTTTGAAGGCTCTTTTTTAACGATTCCTCGTCTACTATGTCTTCAATACCGGATAGTTCCGCCATTAAAATACCCAGTACTTGATCGGAGATGCAGCCTTCGCCGTATTGATACTTTGGCCCTTCTTTGGCCAGTAACTCCTGGACCTCGGGATAGTACTGATCTGCATGCATGTCCTCCGCCAGGCCCGCGTACTCCGTTATTTGGTAAAAGAACTCGCCATTAAACAACTTGGTTTCCATGTAGGCTCGGCCCCTGGCGTACAGCTCAATGTAGGGTTCCGGATCATCATCCAGCGCTTCGGCCATCGCCGCTGCGGAACGCAACGCTGCAAGGTAAAAGCCTGTACACATCCCGTCCGCTCCCCAAAACTCTATATCATACGTGTTGTGATGGGGTTCTTTGAGCACACCCTCGCGGGCCGGATCCCAAATTTCGATACAGTATTGTAAACTTTTCTTCGCAAATGGCCACAGTTCATGGAGCCACTGGGTATCCGCGCAGATCCGCCAGTCGCGATACAATTTAATGATCCCACCCAGTTGACCATCGCTGGCGGCATGGAAGGATGGTTCGTCGATCTTTGCGATTGGCAGCCTTGACCGGAACATTTGGTGACCGCTCTGTGACTGCGACATCATAAACTCTGTATCGCGCAAGCTGCGCTCCAACCGAGGAAATAGATGGCACACTGCATGGGCATAATTCCATACGTGCGTACAAGAGCCGTGGCATGAACCCCTTGCGTCATGGCTACCCTCCCACCCCCATAAACGCCCGTCCACCTGCCTTAACACAGTTGGCGACTTTAGGATGCACAGGTTTGCAGACACAGCGTCCAGTAATTCTTGTGGTAGTGTACTGTCATAAAAGCATTTGGTAAACCGCGCTGTTTGCTCACGCAGGTCATGATACCGCGTTCCCCAGGAAAGGGTTACCTCATCGATATCAGCAAACTGACCAGCATACCATGGACTGTAAAATTCGGGATTTGGATCCCATCGCTCTTTGTCGGGCACACCGGCGCGTAACCCGGACCGCGGCACGTACCAGCTCATACGCAGCCTAATCGTTACAGACTCTCCTGGTTGTAGGGAGAACGGTACGCTGATGGTAGCTCCAGGGCTAGCTTCGCCGCCCTCATGCCGCTTGTTTTCGCTGCGTCCTGCCCTAATCATGTTCCATACTGTGGTTAAAACATCAAACGACCATCCGCCCTTCGTACGCATCCAAGCGGCGTCGACTTGACAATCACGATCCACCTGCACGCAGAACGCCCCCTGCACCGCCGCATTACCCGGTGTAGGAGGCTGATCAAACACAAAACCACGTTTAATGATTCGAACGTGCGTGTCATCCGTCTTTTTCATAAAGTTTTCGCTGCAGAAGTAGTATACAGCGTCAACCGGCGCTACGCCTTTGTTCGTGAACGTATACTCAAGCGCCGTAAACGGTAGGCTCGATGCGTCTTCATCTCCCGGCACAAAGGGACTCCAACCGATCAAGGAAACATGCAGCGGGGTTGTTGCATCCGTGAGATCGACCTGTGCGAACGGAAACCGTGCGCTAAAGGTTCCCTCCCCATAGCGCGGCAACCCGTAATGCTTGCCCGTTAAGCCCGATCCTGACTCTTTGTGGTAGGCGAACACGTTTATCCGTGGTACAGGCGCTTCAAGCACCAGAGACGAGCCCTTCTCACCCAGTATTGTAACGGCACTGAATAGCATCGGATCGTTGCGATAATCAGGATGATTGCGCAGAGCGACATTTCCCAACATGCCAGTGCCTTTCAGGCAAATAGTACCAGCGCCAATTCCACCCATTGGATATGCGATCAAGTCCAAACTTCGTCCCGTATATGTTTTCATATCTACTCACGTCCATCCCGTTTTCCCATAGTTCACGTTATCTTAAATTTTATCGACGATTATATGGTTGTCAAGGATTACGTTCGGAAAACATAAAAATAATTTCTTTTATAACTAGACTCTGTAACATAAATTACAATAAATGCTTTGTATCACACTACAATAATGATATAATCCGAAGAGATGTACGAGAACGTAATCACGATGCAAAACGGAGGATTAAACGATGCATGTCACTTCAAAAGATATAGCGGAGCGTTGCGGTGTAACGCGCATCACTGTCGACCGTGCACTTAATAACCGTCCAGGTGTCAGCGAAAAAAAGCGGGCGGAGATCTTGCTAGTCGCTAAAGAGATGGGTTACCGCCCGCACCGGCTTGCGCAGGCGCTGGTCAGCGGAATCAGCAAGAGCCTTGGAATCATCGTATTCGATTTATACAACTCATTTTTCGCACAAATGGTAGACGAGTTCCAGCACGCAGCGTTCGAGGAGGGGTTTGTGACATATGTTATGCTCTCCAACAAAAATGAAAAGCTAGAGCGAAGTTGCCTTGAGCATCTGTTGGACCGCCGCGTGGACGCAATCGCGTTGGACAGCGTCATCAAGGATACGGAATACGCTTCGTATGTACGTGATATTTCGGTGCCGGTATTGTCCATTATGAATAAGCTCGACAACGATATCCCGCTGCTGACATTCGACAATTACCGGGCAATGTATGACATGACACTCTACGTTATCAGCAAGGGGTACAGGCGTTTGGTTTTTGTATGCCCTCCGCTACATCGCGCCAAATTCACCAATACAGACGCCTTGGACCACCGTAAACGGGGCTTTGATTGCGCCGTTAACGATTGTCGCGTTAACCCGGAAGTGCATGTTTTAGGCGACAAAGACTACTTGAATCGGCTCAATGCAATGTCATTCCACGGCAAGCAAAGCACTGCCATCATCTGCACTAGCGATATTTATGCTATTTCCATACAGAGCCTTTTATCTAAACGCGGCCTTCGCGCACCCTTCGATTACGGCCTCAGCGGTTTTGACAATATCCCGATGCTTCGCAAGTTCGAGCCCTATATTACAACCATCTCCCTTAATATCGGTGCTTTCGGCCGGTGTTGTTCAAGCATGCTCATCTCCGCGCTAAAAGGCGATCCCCTGCCACGTCAAACCATCATGCCTTATAAACTCCTCCCCGGACAGACCATTTTAGAGAAGCCGGATAGACATACAAAACATTAAAATGCGATAAGCGATATATGTCCGAGAACATTGCTTGCGAATAACTCCCAATAGCTGATTTTGTTTTAGAAATGAAGAAGATAATGTAGTAAATTAATATACAACCAGAGATGAGTATCGTTGAAGTTTTAATCAATAGCTGAGTAAATAATGAGTTTAGAAGAAAACGGAAGCAAGGCGATCCGTGCATTTCAAGACTTTATGATAGATGAGTTCCCGTAATTCGCTCCTCATACCTGCTTAGCTATGCCGATATGGTGAACCAGCACAGAACAATTCATTCAAAAAAAGACACCATGGGTGATTTATACATACGCATCCATGTAAAGCGTATACAAGCATTTTCATATATCAACATAAAAGGTCAACTGCGGTTCATTATTTTAACACGTGATTATGATTTATCTTATGTCACATAATACCTGTTAATGACCATATCATCATCGAAGGAACGTTCTTTACTTTACAATGTATGAAAATAAATAAAACGCATTGATTACAGGTAACATGATAACAGAAACCGTCGCCATCATCTTGATCATGATATCTTGATTCGGCCCGACGACATCCTTGTAACCATCGCCTACAGTATCCCCAATAACACTGGCGTGATGTATCTCCTTGAAGCGATCTTCTCCATATTCCGCGGTAAGCTCCGCCTTAAGGCTCTTGATGTGTTTTTTTGCGTTATCCCACGCCCCTCCGCTATTAGCGGTTGAGGTCGCCATGACGACGCTGTCTAATATCGTTCCCAGTAAAAAGCCACCCACAAACAGGGGGCCAAAAACAAAGCCGCCAATAATCGGAGACAATAAGGATACTAAAACCGGTACAACCATTTCGGAGATGGCGCTCTTCGTACAAATATCTATACAACTTTTATAGTCAGGCTTAGCCTCACTTGTAAGAATGCCGGGTATTTCCTTGATTTGCCTGCGAACCTCCTCAACCATTTGTTCGGCGTTATGGCAAACCGCGTTGAGCATCCTGCCCGATAACCAGTGCATGACGCCCACACCAATAAACGCTCCGCCTAAAGCGAGATAGTTAATAATATTTAACTCGCCGCCGGAACTCCCTCCATTGGCAAATGACATCATCATCGCCAATGCAGCCAGCACCCCGGATCCTATGGCGAACCCTTTGCCAATGGCCGCAGTGGTGTTGCCTTGGGAATCAAGGTTGTCTGTGATATTACGGACTTCCTCGTTAAGATGTGTCATTTCAGCAATGCCGCCTGCATTGTCGGAGATAGGTCCATATGTATCCACCGTCACGGTGGCAACAACAAAGGATAGCATGCCAACCGCCGCGATTGCCGAACCGTAAACTCCGGAAAAATAACTTGACCCAATAATCGCGCCTCCCATCACCAGACAGGCAGGCAGACAACTTCGCCATCCCGTACTTGTACCGCTGACAATAACAAGCGCAGGTCCTTTCTTGGCCAGTTCGGCTATTTTTAAAGTTTCTTTATATTTTTCACTGGTATAGCGCTCGGCAAGCATCCCTAGAAGGATTCCGGCAAAGATACCCATCAGGGCGCTGAACCAAGGGGATATCCAACCGAACCTAAAGTTGACGCCTGCAAGATTCTGATTGTTAAAGAAAAAGTAACTTAACGCAAGTGTGCTTACCGCGATAATTGCCGCCGAACTCCAAAGGGAGATATTCAATTCGCGGGCCAGCTTATTACTCGGTTTTCTTAACAGCACATAAAGAATACCGATGACACAGGCAATTAACCCAACACCCATAAAAGCAAGCGGGTATTCCATCATTCGGCTGACAAGATCCGTGCTTATCGGATCTGTAGTGTTGAGGGCTGCCGTATATAACGCAGTAGGTAAAACTGCCGATGCCACTACCGCGCCAATGGTGCTTTCCAGTAAATCCGACCCGTTACCATTTACATCCCCTACGTTATCGCCGACACAATCCGCTATAACTGCCGGGTTGCGCGGATCATCTTCCGGAAGCTCAAGCTCGGTTTTACCGACAAGATCCGCACCCATATCTGCGCCCTTGGTATAGATACCACCGCCCAAGCGGTTAAATACAGCAACGGCGGAACAACCTAAGGAGTAGCAAGCGATAACTTGCGGGAAAAGGACAAACTCCAACCCAATAATGCTTGTCGTAATAATCAAGTTGTTCGGGTTGGCGAATTGATAAGCCATGCCCACCAACAGATAAACAATAAGAAGGCCCAACATGGCAAATCCGCCCACAGACAACCCCATGACCGACCCGCCGCGGAAAGCTACATTTAATGCCTTCCCTAAAGCGGAAGGGTCTTTTCTTTCAACTCCAAGCCGCGCTTCATTTACGACGCGTTCATTATAAATAACGGCGGCTTTCATTCCGACAAGTCCCGCAAATGAGCTCATTAACATACCGATAGCGAATGATAAACCCGCCCAAGGCGTAAAGATGACCGCAAATAATACAGCGACCGCAAGTA
>Ga0123353_10007392_pt1 | contig 14832 bp, 13 predicted proteins | sample TergutLab28metaG_3_FD_92763 | JGI IMG/M metagenome (GOLD analysis project Ga0123353, IMG submission 92763) | Labiotermes labralis P3 segment gut microbial communities from Petit-Saut dam, French Guiana - Lab288 P3 | ecosystem: Host-associated > Arthropoda: Insects > Digestive system > Gut ... | reverse complement strand
TGGGCTGGCCCAGGATAGAGACACGTGGCGGACGCTTGTGAGTGCGGTAATGAACCTTCGGGTTCCGTGAAATACGGGGAATTTCTTGACTAGCTGCAAACCAGTTAGCTGCTCAAGGACAATGCACCATGGAGTAAGTAAGTAATCCCACTGCAGGCCTGTACTGGCCCAGAGAGTTCCAAGGGGCTGAGGCTCCCAGATTTCAAGACAATCGGCACATGAAGGTGGTAAGGTTGTCAGCCCTACGCACCGGCCGCTTTTCCCCACCAAGAAATATTCATGGTAGTCATTTCTGTTAGAGGCTGAGTTAACCACAGGGCCATAGTGCGGCCGGAAGGAGTATGTCGAAGAAAAATTCCAGTGACACCATCGGGAATCGAACCCGCGACCTTCTGGCTTGTATCGTAGTGCCTCAACCAACTCTGCCACCGCGTGCCTCCCGTTTATTTACTGTCACCAGTATTTTTTGAGATGCAAAGTATTGTGTGGACACAGGAAAAATATTAAAAGGTAATCTGAAAAATTTTTAAATTGGAATCTTACAAGATCATTGGGGCAATTAGTTTGAAGTTAGGTGTTGCATGAGAAAATGGCGTAAGATCTGCAAGAAAGTATAAAGGAAACGCGGAGTTTTGAGAAACCTGACTCAGCCATAATTCAACACACACACGCGCGCGCGCGCACACACGCACACATACAAACATATATATACGTACATACACACATACGTACATATGTATATACGTACATATACACACACACACACACACACATATATATATATATATATACACCTACATACGCACATACATACATACACACACATACGCACACACACACACACACACACACACACTCTCACACAGATTATTGCACATGGAACCATATCAACCACAATCGTAAGCTAATGTATGATTTATCGAAGATATTTGTCACAAGAACAAACTTTTCCGACAGTTTGCAATAACCAGCAGAGGGCTTTTTGCAGTGATTGAAGACATAATATTCTCATCAAGAGTAATCCTCGCCATCACATAGCCCAGTATCTATAATTGATTTCCTTTAGCACTCAACATGACGTCTGCAATTTGCACAGACAATGTGCTGTTTTACAAAAAAGTAAAAGACAGTGTTCGGTTTTCACAAGTGTTCTGTTCGTATTGAAAATCAAATAGGTGTGAATTTAGCCGGGCTGTTCTCAGCAGCACGTTGCCTCTGGCTTTACTATACCTTACGTCTGCTACTAGTAGAAGCATTTCTGTCGAAAAAAGAAAATTTGTAGCCTAATTTAATTTGATAGGAACACGCTTTGTCTTATAATTCCCGTAGGGTCTTTACTTGTGCGTTTTCTTCTTGCAGTTCTCGAAGCTGATTGGACTTCAACCCATGCTGCAAGGAGGCGAAACGATAAGGAGAGCGGGATGGTGAGTACTGCTGGATCCAGACACAAACTGGCACTTTACGTTCAAAGTAAAATTGAATATCTTGTTCATTCCATTGGCCATTTAGAACACATTGGTAAATATAGGTGCCAGCTGTTGCAGCGCTCGGACCGACAAAAGGTTTGTTCGCATTGCTTTTTTAACTTACGTACTGTTCTCAGACTGAACGGAATCAACCGGTATATGTTTGTAAAGGAGATTTTGTATGTTCTGTAAGTAGCAGATATGATCTCTGAGGAGAAGAAATAAATCATAATTGCAGTTCGGATGAATGTAACCCTCTAAATGGTCAGATAATGTTCCGGATTTTAAATAGTCCATGACCATATATTAACCTGAAAAGATATGGTGATGAAATCAACAAATGCATATAAACGTTTAATATTATATTATATATCGTATCGTATATCATATCATATCACATATCTCATATCATATCTCATATACATCATATATCAGATATGTATATCACATCATATCATTATTAATGTAGAACGCCTCCTGCGTGTTTCGGCCAACCTTGTGGTCATCTTATGGGCATGTGTAAATTTTTGCTGTTATTCATTAAACAAGAATGGCCGAAACGTGTAGCATACGTGCTATATTTATAATATAACGTAAGATATTCTTAACGCTTATGTGCGTTTGTTGGTTTTATCGCCATATCTAATATTCCGGATGTAAGTTCGAGTTTCAAGGAACATTTGTTTGGACCCAATTTTTAAAACATTTGACATAGCAGTCAAGGCGCAGAACATTTTGTGGAGTTGGGCAGTATCCTGTTAGTAAAGATAATGTGTCGAGTACTGGATAATTTGTGTTTTTTCACAAATATTGTTGCCCTCTTCTTTCCTACTCTTAGAAATATATGGCTTGTAATCCGTGTTAAGTGAATCTGTTCGCGTGAGTGGAAAAACGTATTTAAGTTTATGCTGGAGACTGTATGTGGCCATGTCTGCCTGACGAGTCTACTGTGTGTGTGTGTGTGTGTGTGTGTGTGTGTGTGTCTCTGTGTGTGTGTGTGTGTGTTTACAAGTAGTGACACTGACGCTGGACAAAGATTGTAGAAACGGTAAAGAAGGCGCTTGTAGGGAAAGTCGTTGAAGGGTTTGGTTAGTTCGGTAGCGTGAACAAGATGGTATAGTACAAAATGGTAACAGAAGGACTTTTGGTAACTTTTACGACTGTGATAATGCGTCAACATCGCCAAATTACCATAAGGTAAACATTCGTGGGTTGGTAAGTTTAACCCTAGTGTAGCAATTGCCCAAAATTTTTGGAGTGATAAACGAAATCCAGTCGCAGCAACAGGCTGATACATGTGTTGGGACTAGTGAAGTATTGGCATATCACAGAGCTAATGTCTCTGGTTAAGACAGTTATACGATAATGCGATCCGTTTTTTGGCAGACTGGCTTGGAAGAAGAAGAAGTTTTAATGTTTGTACTCAAATGAATCTGCAATGTGTAGCCTTTCTTGTGTGTCCGGTTGAGCGTTAACTTCTTTCGAAATTTGGGAGTACAGCTAAGAAATATCAAAATCAACTGTTCAAGACAACTTTTCCAAATTTTGGCGAAAATTCAAAGAAATTATTTTTTGGGGCCAATGACCAATCAGTTGGCATCATTTATCCGTTTTCAGAAAGAATGTAATTTTACAAGCAGTTAATAAGAAAACACATCCTTATTGCACTTGTAAAGGTCATGTAGTTGATTATGAAGCCACTGCACTTAGAAGTGTGCTAAGCACTTATACGTAACCAGGTGTCTTTTTGGTTAAATTATACATGTGGTGTGAAAACTTCCGAAGAGTCTCCTGGTGAGAATTTTCATAATGTGGGCATGATTGTGATTAAATAGTGCAGGAGAACCATGTGAACAGGGCCTGGCGAAAAGTAACCTCGACCACGACCCAGTTACTAGGCAAGTAAAGTGAAACCGCTACAAAGGGCTAATACAAAGACGTACAGCAGCTCGCACTTTGACTGGAACGTAAATTCTAACGCGACAGCTGTACTGAAATAAAGCGTAACAAATCCATGAATTCGGTACCACGTGTCTATAAGCGAATGCTGAGATGGTTCCCAACACTCCAAGTGCTACTGCGTGCTTCTCATGTAGCCCTCCCGACTTGAATGTATTAGATCCTTACTTCATATTTATGTTACCTTTATTTCATATTTATGTACATGCATAATAATCACTGCCACCGGGTGACAGCCCATTTGCAGTCATATTATATTATTATAATATTATTGTGATTTTGACGGTGATGCGTGATGTTTAGTTATCAGTAATTTGGCTGTTATTCATTACCCAGTTTTCATACTCAGAATCCGTTTCGAATGCGGGTTTTGTTTCCGTCTTCAGACGAAAGAGGGGACCTAATTTGTTCGTACATTGGAAGCAGCAGTCGGTTTCAAACACTATTTGAAAAGAAGCATGACCTATTATTTTATTGAGAAGACATTGTTCAAAGCTTAGTTGCCTCGATAGTGAAGGAATTCATTACTGTCAAAACATAATTAGTGTATATTATATACTTTATTTGGCAACATGTTTCGACTCAGTGTGGTCATCTTCAGGCCGATAATATAAAATTTATAAAAAAATAATTTTATTTTATTGGCCTGAAGGTGACCATATTGGATCGGAACATGTTCGCAGATTTATAATATAAACTAGTTGTTTCCGGCGGCATTTGATACCTTCATTATTGCAATCAACACACCGGGGTGACGAACATATAAATTAGTTATCTTTTTTTGCCTCCAGAAGGAAACAGAACCGGCTTCGGAAACATCGCGTTTTAATACAAAACCTAGACAGTGGATAATACCCAAGATAAGACGTATTAAAACGAACCGCAGAATGGAGATTAGAGCAATCAGTGTATCGCAATTAGTGAGCACTACAGCGGTGTCTGCCATTGCACGCACGTCACCTTATTCGTTGTAGTAGCGCGTGTGAGTGAGCGAAAGAAACACCGTGACGTATTGAATTTGTGTTTGTTCTGACGTATCACCGAGTTTTATAATGATCTGCCTTTCCTGTGGAGTAGCTTCCCACCTTCTGCATGTTGGCATGAGAATTTCAATTACCTTCATATTACACAGTCTCTTCTTTAATAAGCTACAAGATTACATGATTTCAATTAAAATGATAATCCAGCCATGCACTCATCGGCATTAATTCCATCATCGATCGGGAGATAAAGTACAACTTTGTTACGAGGTTGTTAGTAGAGTAAGGAGAAATGAAGAGAGGAAGGGCGAGAGGCGGAAAAATGTTCGGTGAAAGAGAATACCGTCGGCGGGATGGTTTGTAGTCAAACTTCGCCGGTATGTTTATCTCAGCAAGTTTTATTTCATGCCTCTACATGTTTCGAGCACATGTGCTCATCATCAGGAGGTCAAAATTGCATTACACAGCCTCTGGTATCATCACACCTATAGCTGGCCGTCTCGTGCACGAGACGGCCAGCTATAGGTGTGAAATAAAAACTTATTGTGAAACAAATTTTGTGCATCAAGTTGGTTAAATACTGAGATAAATATACTGAGATGCACGGTCAGCAAAACGTCAAACTTCACCGGTATGTTTCGAAGGAAAAATAAAACATAAAACATACGTGGCAAATTTTTATGTTTTGCTGACCGTGCAATCTCAGTATAATCTTAGTAATTGACAAACTTAATGCACAAATTCTTGTTTTATAATAAGTTTATTATAAAAGAAGAGTTTGTGCATTAAGTTGGTCAATTGCTAAGATTATACTTGGCAAATTAAGGAACACTTTTCATCTTCGAGCCGTTGTACAGTGACTACAGCCTTTGTGCTGGACAACGGAGGAGTTTTCCTTCGGTTCCTTGCAGGATCAAGGGATTTGCATCATCTCCTAAGCGTCCAGATCAACTCTGGGGCCCACCCTGCCTCATACTGAGGGGCACCGTGTCTCTTTGAACGAAAGTGAAGCAGCCGAGGCGTAAATATTGACCACTCACCTTCATCTGGTGCCCAGGTAAGAGTGAGTGGAGCCATACCTCCATTCCCCATGTATGCGCCTGTGTGGTTTACACAGGGACAAATCCACCATACTCTAGTTCGTTGACGGAATACAGATGCCTCCCTCTGAAAGCTTGATAGCATTTGTGGAGAAGTTAGCTTATGTAAGTGAAACACAAAAACGTACAATATTTTGAAGAATAATGCCTTCTGATATGTGATGCCGTGTAGACGGGTGGAAATTTACCGAAATTTCGGAGGGGTGTGCAACCTCCTCCTCCGTACAACCGCGTCACTCTTCTTATCTGCATACAAAGGCTGAAAGTTTGTCTGAAATGTCGATAAATTTCTAACAGGCTGCATGGTGTCACGTATAATAATATAAACAGCCGACTAGATGCAACAATAATAATTTTATTAATAATTTCAATCAACTCAGCATGTTTCGGGCGATAATTTCGTCCATCCTGCTGGTGAGGTGGAACTGGAAATTCCACCTCATCCTGGTCACCAGCAGGCAGCATCGTCGGTGCTTTACACCACAAGCTGTAAATATAGTCTAGTGCTCCTGAGGATGGGCGAAATTATAGTCCGAAACATGCTGAGCTGATTGAAATTATTAATAAAATTATTATTGTTGCATCTAGTTGGCTGTTAAACATCAAATGGTGTCACATGTCAGCAGACTGCATTTTCCATAGTCACCGTCGTGAGATAGTGAACTCTCACATGAACATTTTTGATTGGGAAACTTGATAAACATAGGAAAATTTAGAATGCAGGACCCGTGAGAGGATATTATTAAAATAGGGCATATATTCTTAATGCATGCCTGTGGAAGTATGCCATGCAGTGTATGCTGAGGTAGCTTAGGATCAGTTGCAGCTGCTCAAGACTGGGCTACCGTTTGCCCCAACACTTCAGGCTAACAAGCCAAAGATAATGGTCGTATTGGCTGCGATACGCTACGTCTGGAGACTGTTGAGGCGCACAGCGCCTACCAGCGCCGGGAGACAGTCGAAATGTCAGACCGTGAAGCTCGTCATGTATATTTTGTCGTCCTTGTGCAGTATAAAAGTCTTTGGGGCGAATGACGGACATTTATAGCTGGAAATACTGCCGGTTACCGTTCATCAGGGCAGTAAAATTTATTCCTTTTTTTTTTTATCAATTCTAAGCTTTTAATAGCAGTGACGTAGCAAGTCGGCTCAACCGGAGGTGTCCAGTTTTATTCTCGGCCGTAACATACTATTACCCTCGCTGAAGATTTTATTGGTTTTCCTCAGTCCCTCCAGAGAAGTGCCGGGAAACATTTCATTATGACACCCGACCATTTCAGTCCAAATCCTTTCCAGCCCCTCTTTTTTAAACAGCTGTTATTACTGGACGTTTCGCTTTCGGTAACAGAGAAAGGATCTGTAAATGAAGAGCGAGTGATTTTGTAACGTCGAATGTAAAGACAAATTTAAACATATGTGAAAGCAGTTTCCCGTGGTGCTTCTGAGGTACTACATGTGTTTTCATGGAAGGATTAAGGTACACCAATCATATAATATGATCTGTTATGAGACCGGTATAACCGGAGATCGGGTCACGGTTCCTAGCCGCTGCTCCGACCATCTTGTCACTTGATGTACGAAGCATTGTAGGAGCGTAAGGAGACTTGCTATTTTACAGCTCTTAGCGATTTATTGCAGATAGTTGTATGGGACAGAATTGACAGAAGATGAACTACATTGTTCGGATGCCATTTTGAAGAAATAGACTTGACTGGTACTGCAACATCGACGACAGGAATCATTGTTGGCAACAGCAATGTCGTCGTTAGGAAACCATATCTGATGAAACACGAAACGTCTGGAGAGGAATGTAGCTGAGAGTGTACAGTTTCTGACTCAGTGTAAGTAGGTTGCTCGCATTTCAGGAGCACAAACTAGGAAACTTAAGAGAAAGATATCTGTCTCTGTGTCCTGCACCTCAACAAGGTGATATCACCCCAATGAGAACAGCCCAACTGTACTTCGAAATTTACGTTTCTTCTTTCTTCAGTCGAACGTTAAAATACAACTCCAGTAGCGAGAACTCGAGAACACATGTCGTTCGGTAGGGCTGAGGTAGAGATGTCTTCAAAACTTGCAGCTCAACTAAGTTACCGCCTCTCTTTCTCGGTCGATACGTCGCTTTATTTGACGTCGCTCTTTTCTTACGGACACAAATTACTTCCTCTTTATTCCTCCCTCTCTTGATTGCTTTTTTGTGTGTTTATTCTTCATTTTTATTTCCTCTAATTTCTTTATTGTCCCTTCCTTTGTTATTCCTGTACATGATGTATTGATTATTCCTCTCCTTTCTTTCTCCCTCTATTTGTTTATTGGGTTATTGTTTGCCGATTTATTTCCTGTTCCTTTTCAAATTCGTCCCTGTCTCTCTCTTATTTCAGTTTTGGCCTCCTCTAACCCGAATTACTAGTGCTCCTGTATTCTGAAGTTATTTGTAATGTCGGTTAATTCCATCCTTTACTGTAGTGCTCTTTAGGAACGTACTTTACCTCACCTACAGTTGCTTCGATTGCTTTGTTGTTATTTAATTTCCGTATTGCTGACTGTTTTTGATTTTCTTTTGAGTTCATATATAAAAAAATTATGTCTACACAGTAGACCCTTTTGATCGCCACGATAATAACACCTCTGCCGCCCCCCCCCCTCCCCAATCATTCCCGGTTGTGACTTACAACTACAGTTCCTCATTAAGGACTCTAACGAAGTGCACACACGGGACCTGAGCGAATATTGGCAGGTCGTAGTACAACGTAGTGAAAGTTAGTGCAACTAGCAGACACTGTTAGAGAGAGAGAGGCTGTTGTAACACAGGGCACGTTTGCTGTAGTAGAAGGGGGGCGCTTCTGTTACATCAGAACTTTTTGAGTGGTTGAAGAAGACAGTTTTTTTTTTCTATTTTACACGGCGAAAGTTATTACATGGAGGAAATATCTGCGCCCCCCCCCTTCCCCCACGGCCCACTTTCAGTGTAGTTCTGTGCCAATAAAAACACAAGCCTCTCCCCACTTGGGGGCGGAGGGGGGAGTAACCACCAAGTTAAGAGTCGGAGAGGTGTCTTGTCACAATATACGAAATCGATCACGTGCCTGATGACGTTACATCCATCACGAGGGGAACCGTACACCGCGGTGTCATTCCGAGATCCCGCCTTCAATTCTCGGGCCAAAGTTCCAGCGTGTTCATTGTGGGTTTTAGTAATGTTGCATTCACTAGTTCTCCAATAGGTGCCGGAATTGTGTCTTCTTTAGACGCCATCACTTTTTACAACCATACCCATTGCAATTTATCGTTCTCATTCTTTCCATTCGCTGTTACCTGCATGACTCCGCCATATTTAATGTCATATTTAAATGTCTGACGTAAGTAATCTGCCATTTGTTAAAGTTGTGCGGTATCGGTGGTAGATGAAGATTATTATTATTATTATTATTATTATTATTATTGCCCATTGGTGGAATGATATTGGTGTGGGAAAGCCGAAGTACTGGTGGAAAAATCTGTCCCGATGATACTTTGTCCACTAAAAACACCAACTGGACCGGCCTGGAAATGCAGATCTGTAAATGCTCCGTTATTACACCAATTCAATCCGACGCAGTTGCTAGCTTTATTTGTCCGCATTAAGTAGACCGACATTTCTAAGCACGGTTTTGTTTTTTTACGGGTTATTTATTTAGCGGCATTTAAAACATTCATTTATTGGCATTTGCCAGATTAATTTTCTTCAGGAAAATTTTGAATTGATAGTTAATAGTGATGTTTCTAGTGTTGACCAGTTTGTAATATTCTCCACCTCTAAGAAAGCAACAAAAAAGAGAATAAATAATCTGTTTATTGTAACAGGTGTAAAGAAAAGTCTAAATGATTTTGTCCCTGCAGGCCCAAACATTGCTGTTTATCTTACTTGACACTCTTTTTGTTTTATGAGTCCAGTGGCGATGTTCGGCGAGTTTATTTACCACATTTCGCTAATGTCTACTGTAAGTGTCCATGTGTGTGCCCCAGTAATAACGTTTAACTAGTTGTGTCAACATGTAAAATGACAACGTTACGCCGTCAATATGAAGTGCTGTTGTCATCATAGTATTTATCGCAATCCAGCTGTACATTTCATCGGTATCGAATCACCTTCCGTGTGCTCTACTGTGTTACACACAGAAGTTCGGATGTGTCTTCAATGTATTAGTGGGCTCAAATTCACATATCTGATCCTTCATATATGGCAATTTATCATGTCATCTGCTACGACACAAATTCTTAATAAGGATGTGTTTGTTAGGAGCTTTCGCAAAATAGCGGAAAGCGACTGTTAGCTTCGTCATGTCTGTCTGCCTGTGTCCGTCCGCCCGCATGGAAAAACTCGGTTTCCACTGGACGAATTTTCATACTATTTGATATTTGAGCATTTTTCGAGATTCTGTTGAGAAAACTCAAATTTAATTAATATCTGTTAAGAATGACGGGCATTTTACATGAAGACTATGTACATTTATGATAATATCTCGCTTATTTCTTCTTAGAATGAGAAGTGTTCAGATAAAAATTGTAGAGAAAATCAAAACTCGTATTTTATGTTCAATATCGTGTTTTCGAACATCGTGCCATTTGTGAGATAATGTGGGCAGATCATGTAGAGCCGGACAGGCCACAGATGACAATATGGCGCATGCGCACTGCATGCTGGATACCTGAGGCTAGAAATACACACTCAGAATATGTGATACTTATTGCTTTTCCATTGAAACAATGGTTGCACAAACACACCTCAGCGTTACGCCGTACGTACACTGCCTGTCTTGTTTCGTACATTAAGGCGATATGGTTGAATTGATATTATTCTGTTTCTAAATTAATGGCCTGTCTCCAGTGTTCGACTTTACTTTTTTCTACCACGTCAATGAACGAGACCAGCTACAGATACAAGTTGCGAAGCTAGATAAATCCTTGTAAGAGATTTCTTCCTGAGAATTTGTAGTTTCCACCCAAAAAAAAATCCTTTCTTATTAAGCAGTTGTAAATTTTATTCCCATATTTACAACTTGCCATTAGTTCTTAGTAATAGCTAAGTGAATGTAGTACACAACTTTAAATATCTGCTTGGACGGTGTGTGTTGGCATAAGTTTTCACATTTTCACGACCGGATTTCATCTTCCGGGTTTGCACACCTTGTTCTTCTCTGAGCTGACGCCGATATTTCCAACGAACGAGTAGTTTCCGTTTACGGACTGAGTGGAATTTTGTCCAGTGAACGCTGAAATGATTATGGTCCAACGAACCAACCAAACACTAAGGACGGACTCGTGTGCTAAGCGTGTGCCTAATGTCCCTTCATAGGTCAAACCATTTATGTATAAGGTACAAATATGTCGAATGTGAGAACGATGTTTTCAGTGAGTATATTTATTCGGGATCGGAACTTAGGGTAAGGGATTGGGCCTATTTGCTGAAGGCCATAATGCTTTTGTATTAATAACTGTTATTACTGATCGAAGAAGGGACCGCGGTAGCACAGTGGTTAAGGTGCTGTGCTACAAATATGAAGGTCGCTGTTTCGATTCCAGCTTGTGTCAGTGGATTTTTCATTGACGTGTAAAATCCTTCCGATCGCACTATGGCCCTGGGGTCGACTCAGCCTCTAACAGAAATGAGTACCAGGAGTATTTACTGGGGGTAAAGGCGGCCGGTGCGTAAGGCTTACAACCTACCACCACCCTGTGCCTTTGTCACGAAATCTGAGAACCTTAACTTCCTGGGACCCTCTGGGCCCCTCCGGGCCTGTAACGGGATTGCTTTACCTTTTTTACTGATCGAAGAAGTCTCGCATCTGGCAGTTAGTGTTTGGGAGTTATTTAAAGGAGGAAATTAGTCAGTTATATCGGTGAATTGCGATGGTTGTGGTCAATCAGAAGCAGGGAGAGGGAAGAGCGGATAAACCTTGGTGTAGGCCAAGTGGTAAAGGTGTGAAAACCAATACGCCGTGCGGTAGTTTTGAGAGAAAACACAGTGGGAGATGTGAATAAGGTGTAGATAATATGTGACGTTACATATATAAGGCCCTTCTACGAGGTCTATGGGTTCTGTGGGATAGAAAGTAGAGAGTTGGGACTGGGAATCCCCATTTATGAGGGCTCAAGAAGGACAGTATTACCTCACGAGGACAAGAGTGTCCCGCCCATGCGTAATCCCTTCTGCTGTCTATTCTTTAGGGAGTGGATAAAGGACCTCCACGACCTGCTTATGGAGAAAACGCTCTCCTTGTTCATGTTGTTGGGCTGTAGTAGTTCGATATATATCTCCTCCCTTACAAGTTGGTCCACTCGCTTGAGTTTCTTGGCCTGAATAACAAATTTGGTTGAAATCTCGGAAGAGTTTGTTCTCTTGTTGTAGATTTTACGACGCTGTTTTTATCTGAGACTCTGTGTTTGATACGTTTTCTTTTGAATGATGAATTGGTAGAGATGGGGAGAGCGGTTGTGACCTGATCGAGGAACTCTTCTGGCATTTGCCTGGGGTGATGAAAAATTTTAAAAAATATGAAACGGCAAAAGGGATGGTCTTCCCTGTCTACGCCATGAAGATATATTAACTGTTAACCTCTGCACCGATGGAGGTGAGTGGTTAACTTCGCGCCCTATCCGCTTTAACCCGCGGGAGGAGTTGCCGGTGCGCGTTGAATAGGAGGCTGTTAGGCCCCAGGGCCATACTGAATTTAAAAAAAAAAATATCTTGACGTTACCGGCATTCGTACCCAGAATCGTATTGGCTTTTACCTGGGTTGACTGTGGAAAACAACGGAAACCCCAGTGTTGATGGTCGATGTCTTGGTCGGAGATAGAACCGGGAAATTCCCGAATGCATGTCTCGAGCATAATCGTTGTTAACAGGCAACAGAGGGTTTATCAATATATACAGTGACGTGAAGAAAGGTTTCGTATTACTTGGAGGAATCGAGTTTGAAGGATCTCCAAGAACATAAATTTCATAATCGAAAAGTTCGATATTTAATGTGCTTTTCCTGGTGGAATTAGTTGTGTGCACCTGGGATCATAACTTTGATGACGTCTTTGCCTGCTCTCTGGTTTTGCAACTTTCTGGGAAAAAACTTTGTTGATTTTATCCACACTTTTGCCCAACTTTCACTGCGGATTAAGAAGAATTGAACAGACGTCACAAAGCCAGCATTCATTCCAGGATGCATCAAGCAGAAACCATCATACCCACATGCTGGATGATGGGATGAGGGCCGTATTTGCAGCCAGATTAAAAGCACGAACCGTGAGTGTGCTAATGGCAGGGGAATGCCATCGTGTGGTCTACATGAATTGGAGTGGCAGCGAAAAAATGTCAAAGAGCTATTTCAAACTCGGGTTCAAAGTTCACTGATGTCCAGGCTGTATCAGAATAAAAATGCTTTATACCACTTCACGGTAATGGTGATTATTTTATGAGTACTAATCATACAGCTCGTTTCACATGTAACCTCAGTGTAAGGCAGTAACTCTTTGAAATCCCATGCTACCGTTCATCTATGTATGCATTGCTTGTAATTTGTTTTTTTTTTGTCTCCATGTTTAGGTACCGCATCTGTCATTTTTATTGCCTTGCTTAAGGTATTATAACAGGATTGAACACTGTAACTGTAGATATTACATAAGCCTTATCATTGACGCGTACACAGCAGTCTCAGGACAGTTTATCATTTCTTATCCGTGGAATAATTCTTTACTACGTTAACCGCACTCCAAACAATAAGATGAAAAAACACGCACGCTTGCGCGGCGTTATTTTTTAATTTGAAACTTCAGCGTGATCAAACCAGAGTCGTGCTTTAGATATTTATTTGTAAGTGAGAAATATTGGGCACTCTGCTCCTTGCCACTGTATTTGACATTTTTCGCTGTATGTGCTATGAAATTCTTGGGCGTGGACGAGTTGTGAACTCTTGTTGTGAGGGAATGAAATTTGAAATAATATTAAATCATTACACAAAGTTTGATAACAGTCTAAACACAAATAACACACCAGAAAATTGCATGTCATTTGGAGCCTCGTATGGACATGTAATTTTCTGAAGTATTTTAACACGTAACCAATTCTAATGTTATGAAACTATTTGTACATTCTACCTCAGTATGTTCTTAATTTATTTGAAAATGATTGTGAAACTAAGAATGGTCGAGCCTGGACGGACACATTTTGTTCCATTAAACAGAGCAGTATTTAGTTCTGTTTAGAATGTTATCAAACTTTGTGAATTGATTTGCTCAGTAACATAAAGGGATGTCGCACATCAAAGATGAAATTTTACACCATCTTTGGGGATACACTTAAAGTCCAGGACGTTTTTGACAGCGTTTATTACGATTGTAAAATCTGCACGATTTCTAAATTGCTAGTTGCGTTCTTAACTTTCATTTGTGTATTAGAGTGCCTTTTTCAGTTGGAGAACAGTTGGCATAAAGAAATGTCGCCTCTACAGCATCTTTGTAGAACATTTTGTACTTCCCCTTTCCCGACTGTTGGGAACAGAACACGTAGGAGAACGGGTGGAATACAGCAAAAGATTATACAGTATGCCAGAGACTGCCTGTACAGTGTATGAAAAAAGTGAACTCCTGATGATGAGCTCCCTGAAGCTCGAAACATGTAGAGTAAAGGACGACTAACCGTGAAATAAAGGATAGTCCATAAGTGTCATTTTGTTGGTGTTTATTTGGAACAACGTTTAAGCACATTCGTCATTTGTACGGTATTTTTGTCGCTATTATTTTTGGTTTGGAGCATAGGCTGAGGGTGTTCGAGAATAGGGTGCTGAGGAAGGTACGAACGTTTGAACCTAACAGAGTGGAAGTAATAGGGGGCTGTAGAAAATTGTGTACTGGGGAGCTCGATGGTTCGTCTCCTCATCGAGCACTTACTGGCGTAATCAAAACAAGGAGAATGAGATGATCGCATTATGTGGCACGTACAGGGAAATTCATACAGTGTCTTGGCTGGAAATTCTGAATGAAGGAAGGAAGGTGCTTGGGAAGCCTAGGCGAGGATCAGCTTAATATTAAAGTGGATGTTAGATGTGCGGGACAGCAGTTTGATCTGGATGAAGTAGGGACAATTGGCGGGTTATTTGGACACGGTCATGGACCTTCGGTCTACACAAAATGCGAAAAAATTCTGGACCACTTGAACGGGCTGTTAGCATCTAAAGAAGGGTCGTGTTTTACGGAGTTATTTTTGTGATTCCCCCCCCCCCCGGTGTGTTATCAACTTTTAACCTTTCGCCAAAATTAAATTCAAATTCCAAAGTCCGAACTCCTCTAAGGATACAC
>Ga0123353_10007390_pt1 | contig 14835 bp, 11 predicted proteins | sample TergutLab28metaG_3_FD_92763 | JGI IMG/M metagenome (GOLD analysis project Ga0123353, IMG submission 92763) | Labiotermes labralis P3 segment gut microbial communities from Petit-Saut dam, French Guiana - Lab288 P3 | ecosystem: Host-associated > Arthropoda: Insects > Digestive system > Gut ... | reverse complement strand
TCCTTTGAATGGAAGCATCACGATGTGCTCTCAACGTAATATAATGCTATATAGTGTACGTCAGCACAATCACTTTATTACTTAAGGTAACACAAGGCTACATGTTTCGACTATAACCTAGCCATCTTCAGGCCTAGCATCTAGTAAGACAATTGTTAATATAGGCCTGAAGATGACTAGGTTATAGTCGAAACATATAGCCTTGTATTACCTTATACAATAAAGTGATTGCGCTGACGTACACTGTATAACATTATATTATGCAGTCTCCTGTGTATTTCGAATATCTGTGGCGAGATATAGACGAAAGCATTCGCTTTTCCAAAGATTTTACCAGACATACGAGTATGTATGTGTAAATTTTGAAGTAATCTTCTAACATGCTCACCCATTGGTCCTGTTCAATGTTACTGCCCTACTAATACAAGAAAAAAGTTACAAACTGTGAAGTTACACGCTACAATATTTAGTTAGTTCTCTCTTTCCGTCACCAATCCTTACTCCATACTGTCACGAAACAATGCCAATATAATGAGAATGACAGAAAAATTGTTTTATTGCTAGGTTAATGGATTCATCCAACACGCCTTGTTAGCTATCTGGGTTATGTAAATTGGGAAGAGAAAATCTTTAAAATTATGAACTAATTGGATAGGTGTGCAAGAAAGTAATCATTTTCATTTTTAAGGGAAATTGTCTCTAAGAAATGAAGCAAAAGATAGAAAAAAAAAATGTTCTCTTGGAGTCGACGAGGTAAAAAATGTAGTTTCTCGTTTTATAATTACTCGAGATTTTTTTTATGCGAAAGTGACAAAAAACAGTTCGAATCTAACATCAGCAGTGTTTGCTCCAATTTATTCCGCTTCTAATTAGTCAAATTTATAGCTAACCTGTAACAGCCTAGTGGTTACCTTAAGTACAACAAGCTTAATATTGAACAATTCTACATTGTATCCATACAGTGTATTTATGTATTTTGTAGGGATGTGAGAAAAACAGCGATTATTCCCCTACACAGCATTAACTCATTGGTTTCTGTTATCAAAGTGGGAAGCGTTTACTGTGCGGTACGGACTGATTCTTTATATAAATTCATGTTAATCTTAGGCTATAAACTGTTAATATCCCTCCTACTTCTACAACACAATATAGCTGAATTTTGTTGTCACCTGCATTAACCAGAGCCTTAGATGAATATATGCGTTCGAGGAATTCAGATATAAAAATGACAACAGCGGGAAGTAAAAATTCTTTTTGCTACAATTTTTCTACAGACTGTACAAAACCGTCAGGGTGCTTTGAGAATGAGCATCTTTCAGGCACTACCGTCTTTTTATTGTCCTACCGGGAGGCATTGCTGCCAAATTGCGAACAACCATATTCGCCACACCTTAGCTGAGGTCTTCAATATTTCTCAAAGTTACGCTGAAGGCAAACATCGTGAAAAGCAACAAAAATGGACAACGTTACATTAACCAGCTTCGTAATATACCGTAACACTGAATATCCATAAATGCAATAACCTGGTTGTTATTTGACAAAACAACACCAAGGTCTTACTAAGCGAACATGTTTCAACACTCTCAGGTAAAGAGGTTAACTAAATCGTACGCAGAGAATCAATTCCTATCACATGGAAAAACACTTTTCTATGAAGAACAATGAGTAAATTACTTTCAGGGAAATACGTTTAGGTCTAATCCTTTTTTTATACGCATCACAATAATTAACACGAAATAGCAATATGTTGGAAAATCCACATCAGATCCTTTGTTCAGGCAGACCGTGTAATACAGCAACCGGTTTGCTTCAAAAGTTACGATCCAGGTCCCTGTACTCAGTATATTATAAACAATTTTCGGGATTTGTCTGGGAACCTCCGAAAAACAGTTATGGCGGTCAATTATGTATCAAATAAGAAAACCATATAAAATGTTTGGGAATATTTTGCGTGCTTTCAGGCTTCCGCCGCGAAGTAATTGAGAATTACACTCTTCTGGCTTGTTACGCGGCATGTAGTGGTAATTAATTACCGACGTTTAGGCACAACCCAGCGGTCTCATCTTCAACAGTCAAGAAATCTTTCTTCTTGGATTCTTGACCCTTGAAGTAGGGGCCTGGTAGGTTTTTACCGAAACGTCGATAATTATCACTAGCCGCTGTGTAACAGCCAAGAAAAACGCATTATTAGTAATATTGGTTTTTAACCAAATGTTTACAAAAAATAGAGTCTTTTTTGTTATTCCAGTGTACGATATTTGTGCGCAACGCCTCCACAGAATCCACGATGTACCCTTGTCTTCGTGTTAACAAAATAAACCCGTTTCTTTCCGCTTATTTATTCCCGTCTTTGAACAGCACGATTTAATGTCTATGGACACAGACTGACACAAGAGACTCTATAGAGTCTGCAGCTCAAACGAATCCAACAAAGAAGCTGATCTTTAAATACAATCAAACACGCATCGTCGGTTGATTAAGTCTCCCTGTCGTATTGTTAAACTGTGCGAGGAGGACCAAGTCAAGACAACAAGTAGTGAAGACTGGACGGACGTTTGTTCACGGCAGCACACTAGATTCTTGTTGCCACTGCTACTCTTTAGGGCCCATGAGGGCGGTTGATGTCGAAGGGTCGGGGATAGAATTTTATTTTAGGTTCAGTAAGACGGTAGGTGTCGGCCGGCATATTTCAGTCAATTTAGCGACCAGCTACAGGTTGGATGATCCGGGGATCGAACTCGCGCCCATACAGACCGGCCGCTGGACCCACCCAGGCTCCTGTACAATTGGGTACCGGGTTATTCCCGGGGGTACAGCGGTCAGCGTGGCGTTAACCACTCAATCTATCTAGCCGAAGTTAAAAAAAGAGTAGAGCTATAGCTCTACTCCCCCTCTGGGCCTTCGTCGACTTTTCTAGGGTTAAAATGACCTTTTACTATACAATAGTAGGTATATAAAACGGTGAATTTAATACCTGCGTTTGGTACTCAGTTTTGTCTGGAACTTGAGAACAATCAGACGCCTCGTTCAACCGACAAACGTCACTATGCGGTGGATAAGAACACATAGACTTTGTTCATACCAATAATTGTCCAACAAGATTAACTATATACAGTTTATTTATATCTGTAAACCGCTCTACATGTTTCAGGTGGTTCCCGTCCAGTTACGTTCACAGCAGGTTGCAGTTACGGTTTCACTAATGCCAGATGCTGTGGATACAGTGATATGAGCTCCTGATGATGGGTGGAGATACCACCCGAAACATGTAGAGCGGTTTACAGATATAAATAAACTTTATATAGTTACATCTTCTTGGACAATTATTGGCATATATTTCACGATGCACGGACCCTTGAATATAAAATAGACATTACCAGATACAGGACAACGTTAGTGGTACCAAGTTGCCACCCACAGGTCCATATACCAGTATTGTTATAGTCTCGGTGACCTGCTGTAAGAAACAAACTTGTGGGGGCAAAGGCCCTTGAGGGAATTTTCACAGCTGGCCCCCATAGCACGTCAGCACTTAATTGCTTTTGGCTCCGAATGTATTTAATTTCAATGCCTACATACTTTGTCTTCGCAATTTATGTACATACATGGGCGCATGTGAAGGAGGCAGAGAGTGAGCGAGCACATAAGCATGACTGTAAGAACTTTTAAACAAAGTGCTGTAATTCTTATAATAAAAGCCAACAAGATGCACTATTTATCAACTTTAATTTGGTAAAGAACTCTACATGTTTCGGACAGACTTACTGTCCATCATCAGGAGTCTTAATACTGTATACACAGCGATATGTATTTGTCATACTAGTTGTGTTGGCTGTCTGCTAGCGAGGTCAGGATGGTACCCCAGTTCCAATTCCATCCTGACCGCGCTAGCGAACAGTCAACATAACCAGTATGACAAACACCTATTGCTCTGAGTACAATATTAAGACTCCTGATGATGGACAGTAAATTTGTCCGCAACATGTAGAGTTCTTTAAGAAACAAAGTTGAGAAATAGTGCATCTTTTTGGCCTTTATTATTCGAACATATCCCGATGCACGGTCCTCTGAATGTCAAATTCAAAAAGTGCGAAGTTTCATGCACTCTTATTTTCCCCGGTTAGAACGGCCCACGTTTAAGACTACCCACAGTGCTGAGGGAACATCAGTAACATCACTTTCATGTTCTTCTTATGTATTAAACTTCAAAGTTAAGAATTAGTGGAGTTGTTGCTGCAGACCTTATTTTGTCGAAGTGATGTCTGGTCATTGTGTTCAGTTGCGTGCAGGGCCAATATTGCTGTGATAGACTGCAAGGGGCTCCGAATTCGATTTCATTGTACTGACTCTGCCCCAGTCCCATCTCATTAACGTAATGGCCAGCATCTGTTCTACAAGAAGACTCAAAATCGCAGTGCCTTCCCAACACACCACTTCATAGCATTGAACTCTTTTGTAGACATTTCCTGTCCCAATTCAGTGCTGTAACAATCCTCCTTTCTTTCAAAACATGCGCAGAAAACAAATATACAAAAGAAGCGTTGATAACGTGCAAATAAACTTTCGTACATTTTTTCAAGCTTGGCTCACTCTGACAAACAAGACTACATAATACGTAGTAGCTTCAAAATATTTCCGGAATAACTTTATTTCTGTGCAATAAAAACAGTACAATCATTTAAGCTATGTTTCCTTGAAAATAGTCCCCTTGTGCAACTATACACTTCCACCAGTATCTAGCTGTAAAGATGTTTGAAACATTCCTGGAAGACACCTTTTGAAAGCCTTTTCAGCTCTTCCGTCGCATTTTTAATAATGGAACTAGCAGCACAAACGCGCCGTACCATCAGGGTTGATTTCTGTTCAGGGAAAATGTAAAAATCAGCTGGATCAAGGTCAGGAGAGTGTGTGGGAGGCTCCAGTGTCGTCACATTCTTCTTTACTAAGAAATCCTTGACCAAAGCCGATTGGTGAGCTGGAGCATTGTAGTGAAGGAGAAACAATCTTTGGTCCTTCATTTTTAGGGGCGTTTCTTTCTAACCACCTCCCTAAGGCCACGAAGGATGTACATGTCTTCATTCATAGCAGCAATTTATGGCAATTATACCAGCGATTTCCTCCAAATTACACTAGCGAATTCCTGGAATGAAATGAATACCATGTATTCTGTGTGGCCTCCATTCTTCTAAACATTCTCACGCTCATCATTTCATTTTGTTTCCTGCCCCCAGCCATACGTATATTAAAACAGCAAAGTGTCCCAACCACGTCTGAGCACTGCAGCCACTAGGTCGCAAATGTACGAACAGATTATGAGTCACATTTACGCGTTGTATAAGGCTTCGAATGAAAGCAGGAGCGTAAATGTACTGTATAAAAGGCAGAATTATTGGCAGGGACTTCACGGGTGGGAATCTGGCAAGCAGCCGTCTCAAATATAACACAAAGAAAGGAAGTAAACAAATAAGTAATGTAGGAAGTACACCCAGTGCGTTAACAAGTGTGACGTTTTCGTTTTATATTTTTTATGTTGCGAAAATCAAAAGATACACAAAAAATATGTGGAGAATAAGTGCTCAGTTTCTGTTTAAAAATAGTCCTTGGAAATATTTGTCAACACCGTAAAAATTTTGCGAAAAACGTGAGAATTAACTCCCAGAGTCCCACAGACATTGAAGTATGGCTTCAACTTAAGTGTCCATTCCTTTTGTTTCATTTTTATCAAAATTACTAATTGTAAACACATTTTTAAACACATCAAATATAAACTTTTACTGAGTACGATGCAGTGGTTCTTGAAGTACTACGAAGAGACAGAAGACTTAGGCCAATCTCATCACAGCAATTTTCCTAGACTTTTTTTGTCAGCGCATCAAGAAGGAGAGGAAGATTGAAACAAGGAAACACAGAACACACACGAAAGAAGACAAGAAACTTGTGCCCAAATGAAGAAGAAATCCTCGATTCAAACCGCTGTCAAAATTTTTATACAAATTAAAGTCCCAGTAACTTAATTCCCTTAACCTTTGGTGCCGGAATTATTTTTTTAAATTTTAGCACAACCTGTATATAAAATGTGAATAATACAGGAACCAAATACGTTAGAATTATGAAACAAACTGCATTTTTAAGAGAAAAAAACGGAGAGTATATACCATGTTTAAAATATTCAGTACATATATTTGTTGAATAAATATATAAAATGCAACTTTAGAGGTTAGTGGTGCGGTACGACCACTATAGTTGACATTAGGCGTCAAAAGGTTAATATAGGAATATTCTCCACAAACAGCGAGGAATGTGATAATTTTTCCAACAATAAAAGTGGCAATAATGACTGTTAACGACAAGCTGTCGCTAAGGTAGCGCACACACCCTATGCAGAAACTCCACAGACCATTTCCAATTAGCTTAAATCCTCGATTGGTCAATTGTTATGATGAAACGGGGGCAGCCACAAGGCGTTATTCAAACGATCATGTTAATAATTACACAGCTGCTAACCAGCAAGCAATGCAGAGTGTCAGAGTTGCTAGTGTGATTATGGTATTAAACTGCGTTAATAGAACTTCTGCAGACACAGCTAGACACAGACAGACACGAATACATCGATCGCTCCTTGTAAATATAGTTTTATTAGTATGTCCTGTCAGTTTATTAGAGAGACAGACGAGTGACATCTCCATACCACTGCAATTAACATCTGCAAATATAGAGTTACTGTGTAATTTACTTGACTCCCTCACACAAGAAAAGAAGAGAAGAAACAAAAGGAAGGAAAGAATAAAAATGAGTGAATGGAAGTGATGATTCCAGTGATCGTATGGTACGTATAAAGCTTGAGTCTGCGACCGCTCGCTTGATGGGATTGCTGGTTCGCATCCCGCCAGGGCATCGATGTTTGTCTCTTGTGATTGTCGTGTGTTGTCAGAGGTCTCAGTTTCGGGTTGATCACAAGTCCAGAGGAGTCACACCGAGTTCCGTGCGTTCAACGTGTGTGATCCCAAAGCCCTGTAAAGGGATGCCATGACCCAGAACCGGGTAGCAGCGCCACAGGAAATAAAAAGGAAAAAAATTGAATGAAAGAGGAGGGAGCGAGAAACAAAATACTCATTACGTAAAAAAGAGAGGAAAATACGCATAACGTACAATTGGTACATGTTGGAGTGACCATTTTTGCCGTGAGAAAGCAACAATTCTTAAATATGCAACTGTGATCCGCCATGAAAATAGCATCCATTCTGTGACGTACGTGTATTATATTGTCGTCCGTGGCCTGTCTGGCTTTACCGTATTTTTTCCACATTATCTCATAAAGGGCAAGATTTTCGAGAAAAATATTACGGAATTTAAAATATGATTTGATTTTCTCTACAAATACCGTCAAAATCGTTTCTAATTGTAAGAATAATTTAGCGAGACATCATAAAAGTGCACGTCTTCATGTCAACAACCTGTTATTCTTGTCAGAATTTCATGACAATGGACGATTATCCACAAATTTTCGAAAAAGAAATACTCAGATATCAGATTTGATGAGAACCGTCCAGTGGGAGCCGAAGTGTTCCATGCGGTTAGACAGATGGACGGAGAGTCCAGACGAAGCTAATAGTCGCAAGTAGCAATTTTCGCGCCTAAAAATATTCAAAGCTACAATGCACGGACAATGACCAAATAAAATTAATCATTCGTTGATCTATCACTGTCAGGTTTAATCTGTCAAAGAAGTGAGGTCTGACGTACACACAGCGGTGATACTTAAGTGTTGAGGTGTGATGTGGTGATCATGAACATGTCATTTTCACCATCCGGAAGATCGGAAGGCTTGACCCGGAAGGTAAAGGTACTGTAATAATTCGAAACATCAGGACCCAAAAATACAGTGGCATATTCCAGAAAAATCGAATCCTTAACCCCCCACGACTTTGCTGAAACGTGCTAAAGGGCGTAACAGTGAGTCTGAGGGGGCCTGAAGCCACCAAGTTACGTTATAAAAGAAACATCTGCCTGGGGAGATTGCGACAGACGACGAAGGCATTACTGCAATGGCCGGAATTTCTGAAAATATTCAGACCTCAGCCCTCGAGGATACGCAAAAGTGTAGATGCCTGTAAATAATTAAATCATCTCATTTTACGTTCCACCGACTTCAGTCCTCTCTTGTGTAGTTTGTTGAGCTAATGTTAAATTACGGACTCAAGTTAACAACATAAATACCTCATTTGCACCCAAAATAGAATTACTTTCGGAGTAGAATTTTCTCCGATGATGTTCTGACAAAGTCTCTTGAATCAGGTTGTGGCACTTTATCTACGACGTGTAATAATCGTGCTGTTCATGCTCCGGTATTCATAAGCGCGTTTGTGATCCTTGGGTATGTATTGTGAATATGAAGTTGGCATCAGCACATAAAAGGCATAGTACTGAATATATTATCCCACGCATCAGGAATTCATTTTGATTGAATAAATTATGTAAATTAGGATTAAAATCGAAACAACCAAAATACTAAGAATTACAGCATGAGTTTCCTAGTTGTCCCCTTCAATTACAGCCCTATGTTTGTAGCATCAAATCAGTAATTTATTTTTGTTCTGTAATGTAATATACAGAATAGGATTTATATGGAAATGCACGTTCCTCTGTTAACTGTATTCCCGCAATGTGTCGGCGTTTGCCGTGGAGCAAAAGCAGCATAAGCTGTGAGCAATGAATCAAGTCTTTTAGGAGTTTTCGTCTTCATTAAATATTTTACTAATAACATGTGTTAACTTTGTACACGGATTAGAATGATTACTATTTTCTGAGACACAACAACTTGCAGTTTTCTAAATAGGCATCTTCGTATATGAATAAAGGTTGACCAACTAGATGACACTTGCTTTATTATCTACTGCTCAACATGTTTCAGACGTTAATGCGTCCATCTTCAGGAGCTTGCGACTATTTGTTGCGTTGTGTAGGCTGACTTGAGGCGTGCCTACCTACATATTAGAGTGCACGGTGTCACATCACACAAGACAGTAAACTTCATGATCACAGATATAAGAACCTCAAATGTCACTTGAACCAAACCATAGGCAATGTGGTTCAGTAACAGCCAGAATGGGTATTATTCTAATTCCTCATACGTTCTTAAAATCATAGTACAAATTTCCCCGTAAAGTCACAAAAGAAGTTGGAATTACGCTTTCAGATCCACCATGATGTTTTGTGTTTTTCCACATGTGTCCCTAACAGTAACTTGCAGGCAAATGACACATTTTCTTGAAAATTTGTACGAAAGTCCTGTCATTGGTGTCTACCGCATTTTCTAAATTTTCAACTTCAGTTTATCAGGAACACTAACTAGACGGTCGGAAAGCTCAAAGTTGGTAAAACAGCACTGACTTCAGCTCATAGTATAGAGTTAGGTGAAGTTCTTAGATGAGACAAAAACATTCCGGTCGCTGACCAACATACGACTTGCGTAATGTTTAATAGAAACATGCAATATTCCACTGCATGTAGGAATGGGCTACGATTTGGAGAACGAGTGAAATTTGGAGAAAATCTCGTTGTAGTGGCGAAGAAAAGAAATCAGCAGAAAAACTGTAAGTAACACAACATTTGTAGTGAAAAAGCAATCCCATTACAGACCTGGACAGGCCCTGGGGTGTTCAGGATTTTGAGGCTTGTTCAAGAAATTCGGCACATGAAGGTGGTAAGTTTGTCAGCTCTATGCACCGGAAGCCTTTACCCCCCCCCCCCCCTTACCCGCAGGAACTATTCTTGGTACTCATTTCTGTCAGAGGCTGATTCAACCCCAGGGCCATAGTGCGGCCGGAAGTATTATGTCAATTAAATTTCCAATGACACCATCGGGATTCGAACCCGCTACCTTTCGACTTGTAGCGTAGTGCCTCAACCAAATGCGCCATCGTGTGCCCCCAACACTTGTAGTACGCATCGCCAAATCATATTCCTCATCTGATACCAGATTTAAACAAAATCTGGTACTGAAACCTGTTTATAAGCGCCAACTTTTTAGGGTACGGAAAATGTGATTATCAATTGGAATGTTGGGATAAGAAACGACCCAGTCCAAAATTCCCTTCTTATATCAATGCCGCAAAAATTCCCTCCACTAAAGGATTGAACGACATAGAGACAACATTTAGCACACAGCCGCTCTCGGTTTCGTAGAGTACTTTATTTGATTGATTTGTTCTGACAGACAAAATCCAGTTGGAATCGCTGTTGTCAACGAAACAAGATTAACAGCTGAAACAAGGAGACAGCACAATGCAGAGGACAGGATATTTTTCCGTTTTATCTCTGCTCTGCAAAAAGGGAGCTTTAAATATGACCCCTGCTGTAAGTGAAGCGCTGCGATTGAAGGCATTACCTGTGAATTTGCCCCTGAAGCTTTCGACAGAAAAACTGTGGTATAATGACATTAGTAGAAATGGGAAAAATATATAATGCAGTTCAGTGTAGAAAACTGCACATGCCACGCCACTGTTGAGGTTAAGATTCAAATTTACTGTATACTAATTACAAATGAGCCGGTCCCAGAAGCCGCGCGGTCTAAGGCGTAGGTCTGCGGCCGCTCGTCTGCTGAGATTGTGGGTTCGAATCCCACGGGTGCATGGATGTCTGTCTGTTGTGAGTGTTGCGTATTGTCAGGTAGAGGTCTCTGTGATGGTCTGATCACTCGTCCAGAGGAGTCCTATCGACTGTGGTGCGTCGTTGTGTGTGATCTGGAAACCTCGTGACTGAGGAGGTCGTGGCCCACTGGGGGCTGTTGCGCCAAAAAAAGACTGCAAATGAAATGGAAGATGAATTGAATATGATTTTAAACACCAGCATTGAACACGAATCTCATATGGATAAGATAAACGTAAAACTTTTTACGTGCCATTGGGGATATCCAGTTAAAAATGACATACTTTTCCTGGATAATATGTTTCCAAACTGCTATCGGGATATTCTGCTATAAGACACTACAACGTTCTTCCTTCCATTTCCAATTCACCGTTCATAACAACCATCCTGATATCATTGGGACCTTTATAACCTTTTCAGTTGATGCAGCTTTCTATTGCGTGCTGTAAACCTGATTTTCATTTCACCCATCGCAATAGTTACATGAACATGTTCTTATGATTCGATGGAATTAACCAGTTTTCCAATTCAAACAGGTTCTGTGCATGCGAAATAAATGTTTCGTTCGATCATTGGAAACAAACCAACGGATAACGTACAAAATAATTGAAGATATTTCTCAATTAAATTGCATTCGCCTGTATTCCATTAATATGTAAAGTGGATGCTGCCCCGAGCAATGTTACCATCGTGAACTGACAGAATGCTGTATGTCCCTGCCTTCCCTATAATTTAACTGTTCGAATGTCCTTCGATTTTGATAACAATATTGAGCCTGTAGTTGAGTAAAAAATACGTAATTATTCAGTCTGTAGGTACAAAGCTCGCAGCGATGTAGCCAGTCACATTCGTAATGAGAATTTATCAAACCAATAATTTTGTATCCTTATTCTATGGATTCAGGTGTCATTACGGATTTGTACAAGGAATTAGGCCCAAATGCACTAAAAAAATTCTTAGCAAACATAAATGAGTATATAAGACAGAAATTATTTAACGAATGCCCTTTTGAAAGATTTTCTTTTTATGCAAGGTCAGAATGAATTAGAATTTGACGATTCATTATTGTGGACTGTGTCTGTGGAATGTGCGTGTAAGTTAGCACACAGAATGTTGGAACATCCTTAATATAAATACTGTAAAATTTAATTCAGAAGACAGTGTAATAGACTGGGCGTTTAGTACGCAAAAGGAAGAGAGGTATGCGGGCAAACTCTTAGAGAATATTAAGGCAAAGCGCTTGTGAAATCTAGGACAACGATGGTAGATAATATTAAACTGGATATTAAAGGAATGTGGTTGTGACAAGAGACTTACGACTGTATTTTGATATCAGTTATGTCGAACCTCGGGTTGTGTTGAGAGAATGTTAAGGCAAACCGAGTGAACATTATCAAGAAATGTGTAGGTGAACAATCTTAGAAACTGTACTGTAAATGTCATAATTAAGCCAAGTCGCCATTTCTTTTAATAAGCATTTAAACATGCATAAATTCAAGTGTCTTCTACAAACAGAAGTTGAAAGCGTTTCTGATTCTGACTTACGTAAAAAGAAAAGGCTGTGTCTTTACATGCCAAGAAATTACAGAGCGAAGTTACCCGCAATCAAACTCAGTGCTACAGAGGAGGTGGGTTTCAGTGTCATGCTCCGACATCTTTACCACCGGGGAAGAGATCCGGTACTAATTTCAAGGGCGTTGGTTGAGCCGAGGGGTCGGTCAGACTTCGTCTGGAAAATCTCGCCCCAACGGGGTTCGAACCATGAACCACTCAGCCCGTAGCGAGTCGCTGTACCGACTGAGCTATTCCGGCTTCTCAATTACATAGTGCTATTTACATATCTTTATTCGTCGATTCTAAGCCGAAATTTATTTGGACTAACACCACAGATTTAATATTTGGTGTAACTTATTTATGTTCTCTGTGGCTACAAACTTTTCGCATTTTAACAAAACACAAAGCTGCTACTGGCTGGATGGTCCGGAGTTTGGAAGCCGGTGGAGGCGAGAGTTTCCCTAAATCATAAGCTTTATGGGCTCATATGATGAATTCGTGCACGTGAGAACAAACTTTACTCTCGAATAATAATTCACAAAACAAAAAGAGGCATTATTGGTATAGTCGCAGAACAATGTAATAATTCTGGGAATGTCAGATACAAAACTAACGAAAAAAGCAAGTTCGTGCCAGTGACGTATGCTTCTCTATAAATAAAAACGGGTTTAGGATTAACAGCGCATCAATATCCATCCCCTCTCATACACATTTTTTAAAATATCAGAGACTCACCATCGGACAGTGAGTTGGATGAATTTATATACCTGATTACGGTAGCTGAATCAATGTAACTGTTTTAGGGGACCAGAGGTAAAACAAAAGAGGAGACACTTGTACTGTGTTAGAATACACATAGGCTATTTACCAAATGAACTTTTCCCAGTTTTACATACATGCATCAGGGGAAATGTAGCCACTTTACTGTTGATTCAGATTTATCTTTGGAAATCTGACCATGGTATAGTTATGGAGATAGAATGGTGGTGCTTAAAGCTATTACATCTAAGCTAAATAGAGACATTTCATGTATAGAACTGTTTTAACACAAAATCTGCTCGCAGTTTATAAGGACTGTTTCTTCAACAGCACATTTCAAATACTCAAGTTACTTTTTGGTAGAAGGTGGAATTTACTGCGATTGCTAAATTGGAATTCATGCTGAAGAAACAGTTCGTTGCTAAATTCAAGGTAAAGGTAAATCAGTCCCGTTACAGGCCTGGAGTGGACCAGTGGTTTCCAGGAAGTTAAGGTTCCCAGATTTCATGACAACGGTACAGGATGGTGGCAAGGTTGTCAGCCTTAGGCACCGGCCGCCTTTACCCCAGGAAATGCTCCTGGTACTCATTTCTGTTAGAGGCTGAGTCGACCCCAGGACCATAGTGCGATCGGAAAGATTTTATGTCCATGAAAAATTCCAATGACACCAGCTGGGATCGAACTAGCGACCTTCCGATTGGTAGCGCAGCACTTTAACCAATGTGCCACCGCGGTCCCCCGCTAAATTCAAGGTACAATAACTAAGTGACTAGCTAACTGACTAAGTCCATGAAAGATGGCTGTTCAGCCAGTCACCAAACACCGCGCACTTTATGGGACCTGAAAGTTCATTACCGTGTTCACAAAATTCCACCATTTGCACTTTTCCTTAGCAAAATTAATCCCTTCCGCGCTCCTCTAACAAATATCTTGAAAATTCACTTTGATACGTATTCCTATCTAGGTCTGGACATTCTACGTGGTCTTTTTCCCTCAGGTTTCCGCACCACAACCCTACAAGCACCCCTCCTTTTCTCATAGCGCCATAGGCCCGCTGATCTTATTTATCTTTATTTAGCCACCCCTTATTTAAAATACTATACTTATATTTAATTAACAAGAGAGAATAAAGCCACCAGTAACTCGTTCTCCAGATGTGGTTCAAAACAAAGACCCCTCGGATACGAAGCCGATGTGCTAACCAATCGATCGCGACATTTCTTGTCACAGAGTCCGATAAAATGCGCGGAATCGGTAGAACCAAGGATGAAGGGTCGCAATGTGTAACAGAGTGTAACATGAAGCAGATACAGCGGGCGAAAGATCCTGCTTAAGGTTTTCATAGTACACATTCTTGGAGATTTGATGCTTTGAAATATTCTAGCACTGAAACCAACGATATGTACTAAACGCATAGATGTGGCACCTACGTCACATGAAACGGAGTGTGCTCCATTGGACAGACAATTTAATGGTACGAGAAACCTAAAACCAGCTGTGTGTAGAAAATTCGGAATTTTTGGTGTTAAAACAGGTCGTACATATAAAAAACACTGGTCTTGAGAGGTTAATTAATTACTTTTTCAAAGACAATTTTCAATTATAGAGATACAGAAATAATTGCCTGTTAGTACAATGAAATCAAAGGAACTACAAACGAAACAATTTGAAGGCTTTCATAGTTATTCTGAAATTCACAGCACTCTTGTTGACTGTAATAATAATAATAATAATAATAATAATAATAATAATAATAAAGAAATTGAGAATATATGCCGGTTATGTAAGCAACATGAAGAAACTATTGACCACTTAACTTCGGGATGTCCCATTTTGGCAAAGAACGAATATTTAATGAGACACGATAAAGTTTGT